>Ga0194055_10000113_pt1 | contig 57187 bp, 47 predicted proteins | sample SepL449m_MetaG_FD_155482 | JGI IMG/M metagenome (GOLD analysis project Ga0194055, IMG submission 155482) | Anoxic zone freshwater microbial communities from boreal shield lake in IISD Experimental Lakes Area, Ontario, Canada - Sep2016-L442-9m | ecosystem: Environmental > Aquatic > Freshwater >... | reverse complement strand
GTGTTCGTCTCGGTGGCAAGCACCCGAAATCCGAGATCGGCAAGCCGTTTGACTGGGAATACCAGCGACCGCTTGTCCCGATTGGCCACCGAGACGAACACGGTTCCTTCGGTCGGCAGCGATCCGTAGGCGGCGGTCTGACTCTTGGCGAACGCGCTGCCGAAATCGCGATCGATCCCCATCACCTCACCGGTGGATTTCATCTCCGGGCCGAGCAGCGAGTCCACTCCCGATCCGTCGGCCCGCCGAAACCGCCGGAACGGCAGCACCGCTTCCTTCACCGCTATCGGCGCGTTCGGATCCGGATGTGATCCGTCGCCGACCGCTACCAGCATGCCCTCCTGTCGAAGTTGAGAGATACTGGCGCCCAGCATGATTCGTGCGCACGCTTTGGCCAACGGTATCGCCGTGGCCTTGGACACGAAGGGCACCGTCCGGCTGGCCCTGGGGTTGGCTTCCAGCACGTAGAGCACATCGTCTTTCAGGGCGTACTGGACATTGAGCAGCCCGACCACCCCGACGCCGTGGGCGATGGCCTCCGTGGCCCGGCGCACCGCCTCGATATCGCTGCGTCCCAGGGTCACCGGCGGTAGCGCACAGGCCGAGTCGCCGGAGTGGATGCCGGCCTCCTCGATATGCTCCATCACCCCGCCGATGTAGACCTCGGTGCCGTCGCAGAGGGCGTCGACGTCGATCTCGATGGCGTCCTCGAGAAATCGGTCGACCAGGACCGGATGATCGGGTGAGAGTTGGGTGGCGCGAGTGATGTAGCCGTGCAGGGTCTGCTCGTCGTAGACGATCTCCATACCTCGCCCGCCCAACACGTACGACGGCCGAACCAGCACCGGATAGCCGATGGCGGCGGCGATCTCGCGGGCCTGTTCGAAGCTTGTCGCGGTGCCGAACTTGGGCGCCGGTAGGCCGGCTTTCACCAGCACCTGCCCGAACCGTCCACGGTCCTCGGCCAGGTCAATCGCCTCGGGCCGGGTGCCCACGATCGGCACTCCGGCGTCGGCAAGTCGCTGGGCCAGGCCGAGTGGGGTCTGCCCACCGAGTTGGACGATCGCGCCCACTACGCCGGGACCGCCTGCACCGGAACGGGATTCGGCGGCGAACACCTCGAGAACGTCCTCGAAGGTCAGCGGTTCGAAATACAACCGGTCGGCGGTGTCGTAGTCGGTCGACACCGTCTCGGGGTTGCAGTTGATCATGACGGTCTCGTAGCCGACCTGGCTCAGCGTGGTCGCGGCGTGCACGCAGCTGTAGTCGAACTCGATGCCCTGCCCGATCCGGTTCGGGCCCGAACCCAGGATGAGCACCTTCGGCAGCTCGGTCTGCGGCGCGACCTCGGTTTCGGCCGACGGGTCAAGTTCATAGCTGGAGTAGTGATACGGAGTCTTGGCCTCGAACTCCGCCGCGCAGGTGTCCACGGTCTTGAACACCGGATGAATGCCGAGGCGGTGCCGTAGCGACCGCACGCCTGTCTCGCCGGCCAGTTCCGGCCGCAGCGCGGCGATCTGGCGATCGGACAGGCCATTGTGCTTGGAGCGTCGAAGGAGGTCGCCGTCCAGTACCGGCGCCTCAAGAAGTTCCGCCCGCAGCGTCACCAGGCCGTTGATCTGTTCGACGAACCACGGGTCGACGGCGGAGGCCTCGGCGACCTCCTCGACGCTCGCACCCTTCCGCAGCGCCAACTCGATGTCGTACAGGCGCCCCTCGGTGGGGGTGCGCAACCGGGCGAGAACATCCCCGACCCCCCCGTCCTCATCGGGCCCGGTCCAGAAGCCGGCGCGGGTGGTCTCCAGGGATCGCATCACCTTCCCGAGAGCCTCAATGAAGTTGCGGCCCATCGACATCGCCTCACCCACCGACTTCATCGTGGTGGTGAGGGTTGGATCGGCGCCGGGGAACTTCTCGAAGGCAAACCGCGGCGCTTTCACCACCACGTAGTCCAGCGTCGGCTCGAAGCAGGCCGGAGTCTCCCCGGTGATGTCGTTGAGGATCTCGTCGAGGGTGTAGCCGATGGCCAGCTTGGCGGCGATCTTGGCGATCGGGAATCCGGTTGCCTTGGACGCCAGCGCGCTCGACCTCGACACCCGTGGGTTCATCTCGATGACGATGAGCCGTCCGTCGGCGGGGTCGACGGCGAACTGGATATTGCAGCCTCCGGTGTCAACGCCGACCTCTCGTAGGATCGCGATGGCCAGATCGCGCATTCTCTGGTACTCGCGGTCGGTCAGCGTCATCGCCGGGGCAACCGTCACCGAGTCACCGGTATGCACACCCATGGGATCGACATTCTCGATCGAGCAGACCACGACGACGTTGTCGTTGCTGTCCCGCATCAGTTCGAGTTCGTATTCCTTCCAGCCGTAGATCGACTCCTCGATCAACACATTCGCCGACGGTGAGGCTGCCAGTCCGTCCCCTGCCATGCGTTCGACGTCCTCAAGCGACTTCGCCATTCCGGAACCGAGTCCACCCATGGTGAATGACGGTCGCACCACGACCGGCAGGCCCAACTCAGCGACCGTCTCACGAACCTCAGCCATGGTGTAACACACTGCGCTGCGCGCAGATTCACCGCCGACCTTGGCGACGATATCCTTGAACTTCTGCCGGTCCTCGCCGCGTTGGATGGCCTCGAAGTCCGCGCCGATCAGTTCCACGTCGTGTCGTTCCAATGCTCCGTTCTCATGCAGTGCCACCGCGGTGTTCAGCGCGGTCTGACCGCCAAGGGTGGCCAGCATGGCGTCGATCGGGTTGCCGCGTGCGGCCTGCTGGACGATCACCTTCTCGACAAACTCTGCAGTGATGGGCTCGACGTAGGTGTGGTCGGCGTACTCCGGATCGGTCATGATCGTCGCCGGGTTGGAGTTCACCAGGGTCACCGTCAGGCCCTCGGCGCGCAACACCCGGCAGGCCTGGGTGCCGGAGTAGTCGAACTCGCAGGCCTGGCCGATCACGATCGGCCCGGATCCGATCACGAGCACGTGGTTGAGATCGGTTCTGCGTGGCATTTAGCGGTCCCCCATTCCAGTGCGAGCGTGCGCATTCGTACATCTGCCACGGCGTGTCGGCGAACCGACACGCACGCTCGCGGCGCCAGGGCGGGTCACTTGCCGCCCGCCATCAGGTCAACGAATTGGTCGAACAGGTAGTTCGCGTCATGCGGGCCGGCGGCGGCTTCGGGATGGTATTGCACCGAAAAGGCCCTACCATCAACGAGTTTCACGCCCTCCACGACGCCATCGTTGGCGCAGGTGTGGCTGACGGTCGCCGGGCCGAAGTCGGTACCGAACACTTCGCCCGCCTCACCTTCCAATGCGAAACCATGGTTCTGTGCGGTGACCGCGACTCGCCCGGAGGCGTGATCGATCACCGGCACGTTGATACCGCGGTGTCCAAACACCATCTTGTAGGTGGGCCGTCCCAGAGCCCGGCCGAGGATCTGGTTGCCGAAACAGATACCGAACAGCGGGATGCCGGCCCCGAGTATCTCGCGGGTGATACCGACGACCCGGTCGGCAGTGGCGGGGTCACCAGGTCCGTTGGACAGAAAGACGCCGTCGGGTGCGAGGTCGGCGATCTGTTCGAAGGTCGCCGACGAGGGCAGCACATGTGTCCGGATTCCACGCTGCGCGAAGTTACGCGGACTGTTGGTTTTGATCCCCAGGTCGAGTGCGACGACGGTGAACCGCTGCGGCCCCTGTGCTTCCACGACGTAGCTGTTCTCGGTGCTGACTTCGCCACAGAGGTCGGCACCGAGCATGGCGGGCTGATCACAGACCCGGCTCAGCAGTTCGGTCTCGTCGGCCAGTGCCGGACCGGAGAACACACCGGCCCGCATCGAACCGCGGGTGCGAAGGTGACGGACCACCGCGCGGGTGTCCACACCGGCGATACCGACGATGTTCTGCCGGCCCAGTTCGTCCTCGAGTGTTCCGGTGGCCCGCCAGTTGGACACCCGCGGTGACGGATCGCGCACGACGTAGCCGGACACCCAGATCTTGTCTCCGCGGCTCTCACCATCCTGCTGATTCCAACCGGTGTTACCGATCTGGGGTGCGGTGGCGATTACGATCTGGCGGTGGTAGCTCGGATCGGTCAGGGTCTCCTGGTAGCCCGACATGCCGGTGGAGAACACCGCTTCGCCGAGGGTCTGACCGATCGCCCCGAATGCGGTACCGGGATAAACCCGACCATCCTCGAGCACCAGCACGGCCTTATGTTGAGTCACGCTGCTCCTGTACTCGTGTCGTGGACCGACGGGGCCTGATGCGTGCCGACCGACGGAGTCTCGGAGTCGTCGAACGACGACACCCATCGCGGGTAGTCATGCCGTTCGTCACCGCGGAAACCGGTGTCGATCTCGGTACCTGACGGCAGCCGCCACCGGATCACCAGGATCGCAGCCGGCTCGTCGGCACCACCCCGGCCGGGAATCACCTTGCCCGCCAATGCCTTCTCTGTGCGTACTGCGGTAACCGATGCCGCCGGAATCCAGATCGGGCTCGACCCGGAGCGTTCCAGCAGGATGCCGTCCGGGTACCGGGAAAGCACGGCTTTCGCCCGGTACCCGAGATCGCCGACGGCCACCCGGTCAAGCCAATGCGATGTGAACGTGCTGCCGACATACAAACCGCGCCTGGGCGCGATCACGGCTGGGTGCAGCAATTCCGGCACCGGCGGCAACACACCGATCTGCTCGGCCTGCCGACGTGCACGGTTCTTCCATCCGACCAGCATCCGCCGGGTGATGATGCCGATTGCGATCACCACGACGATCCCGAAAATGTAGGTCCCGACCGCGGTGGGTGTGTTCACAGCGTCACCTCGCCGTTACGGGCGGTGATCCGGCCGCGCAGCAGTGTCGCGGTGACCGTGGCCGGCAGCGTCATATCCTCGAACGGCGTGTTCGCTGATCGACTGGCCAGCGTTGCGCCAAGGACGGTCCAGGACGCACCCGGATCGACCACCGTGAGATTGGCCGGCTCGCCGACCTCCAGTGGACGGCCCTGATCGTCCAGACCGACGATGCGGGCCGGGTTTTCGCTCATCACCCTCGCCACCCCCCGCCAGTCGAGCAGTCCGGGCTCCACCATGGTCGACACCACCACCGAAAGCGCGGTCTGTAACCCGAGCATGCCCGGGCGTGCGACGTCGAACTCGCAGCGCTTCTCGTGTTCGGCGTGCGGAGCGTGGTCGGTGGCCACGCAGTCGATGACGCCGTCGGCGAGTGCCCGGCGCAACGCCTGCGCATCGGCCTCCTCGCGCAGCGGCGGATTGACCCGGTTTACCCCGTCATATCCGGCTAACCGGCTGTCGTCGAGTATCAAATGGTGTGGTGTCACCTCTGCGGTGATCGAAATCCCCTGCTGCTTAGCCCATTTCAGGATTTCGACCGTCCCGGCGGTGGAGGCATGGCAGATGTGGACTCTCGCACCGGCATCCCTGGCGAGCAGCGCATCGCGCGCAACGATCGACTCCTCGGCCGCACGCGGCCAACCCGCCAGGCCCAGCCGCGCGGCGTTGGGACCTTCGTGCGCGACCGCACCGGCGGTGAGTCGCGGTTCCTCGGCATGCTGGGCAATCAGGACCCCCAGGCCTGCGGCGTATTCCAGCGCACGCCGCATCACCAGGGGGTCGGCCACACATACCCCGTCGTCTGAGAACAACCGCACCTGCGCGATACCGGCGGCCATCAGGCCCATCTCAGTGAGTTGGCGGCCCTGCAGGCCCACCGTCACCGCGCCGACGGGATGCACGTCGACCAGACCGACCTGCTGGCCGCGCTGCCAGACGTGGTCGGTGACCACCGTGCTGTCGGCGACCGGATCGGTGTTGGCCATCGCGAATACCGCGGTGTAGCCACCGAGAGCCGCTGCCGCCGAACCGGTCTCGATATCCTCGGCATACTCCCGGCCGGGTTCGCGAAGGTGCGTGTGCAGGTCCACCAGGCCCGGCAGCAGTACCTGGCCGGTCGCGTCGATCACCTCGGCGTCGCCACCGGCAGCCAGTGTGGCGCCGATCTCGGCGATCTGGCCGTCCGCCACCAGAACGTCGACAGGATCACCCTCCCCGTACAGCCGGACGCCCTTGATCAGAACCGGCTTCGGTATCGACGTCGTCATACACTCACCGCCTCGTCCGTGCCGACCAGCAGATGAAACAACACCGCCATCCGGACATGAACTCCATTGGAAACCTGTTGCAGCACAGCGGATTGCGGTGAATCCGCGACCGAGTATGCGATCTCCATGCCGCGCAGCATCGGACCCGGGTGCAGCACTACCGCGTGGTCGGCAAGCATGGCCTGCCGTTTTTCGGAAAGCCCGTACAGCACCGAATACTCACGCGCCGAGGGAAAGAACCCACCGTTCATCCGCTCGGCCTGGACTCGCAGCATCAATACCGCGTCGGCGGCGGGCAGTTCGGCGTCCAGATCATGCGAGACCGTCACCTCACCCCACTGCGCCACCCCGACCGGTAACAGCGTGGGCGGCGCGACCAGCACCACCTCGGCGCCCAAGGTATGCAGCAGTGCGACGTTGGAACGCGCCACGCGGCTGTGCAGAATATCGCCGACGATCACCACCCGACGGCCCTCGATATCACCGAGGCGTTGCCGGATCGTGAGGGCATCGAGCAGTGCCTGGGTCGGGTGCTCATGGGTGCCGTCGCCGGCGTTGATCACCGACGGACCGCCGACGACACCGTCGCCCGCGTCCTCGGCAGTCCACGGCGCCAACTGCTCGGCCGCGCCCGACGCCGGATGCCTGATGATCAGGGCGTCGGCGCCGGCGGCCCGCAGGGTCAGAGCGGTGTCGCGCAGCGACTCCCCCTTGGCTGCCGAGGATCCCGAAGCGCTGACATTGATCACATCGGCACTCATCCACTTGCCCGCCACCTCGAACGACACCCGGGTTCGAGTGGAATTCTCATAGAACATCGTGATGATGGTGCGGCCGCGCAGGGTGGGAAGCTTCTTCACCTCGCGGCCCACCAGTGCCTGCCGGAAGCGGTCGGCGTCGTCCAGGATCGCCGTCGCCTCATCGCGAGTCAGGTCGGCGGCGGACAGCAGATGCCTGGTCGTCATCTGGCAGGACCTCCCTCCGGCGCGATCCAGATCCCCTCGACACCGTCGTCCTCGACCAGTCGCACCTTGACGTTCTCTGTGCGCGAGGTGGGCACGTTCTTGCCGACGTAGTCCGCCCGCAGCGGCAATTCACGGTGGCCGCGGTCGACGAGCACCGCCAACTGGACCGCTGTCGGCCTGCCGATATCGCGCAGTGCGTCCAGCGCCGAGCGGACCGAGCGCCCGGTGTAGAGCACATCGTCGACGAGGATCACCAGACAGCCATCGATGCCCCCAGCGGGTATCGAGGTCTTCTCCAGCGCGCGGGGCGGCTTGAAGTCGAGATCGTCCCGGTACAGCGTGATGTCGAGTCCGCCGTGGGCGACGGTGACTCCGCTGAACTCGTTGATCTTCTCGGCGAGCCGATTCGCCAGCGTGACCCCGCGGGTCGGGATTCCGAGCAGGACGACACGTGGCGCTTCAGCACCGTCCAGGGCGGTTTTCTCAATGATCTGGTGGGCGATGCGGGAAACGGTTCTACCGACGTCCGCATCGGAGGAGAGTTCACGGTCGGTGGCGCCCAAGAGCTACCCAGACCTCCTTCTCCGCCTCTCGGGACGGATCGTTAAAGGATGTCGATTGCAGGCGAATCGTAGCACTCGGATCTACCGTTGCGGTCTTCAGTAGACTTCCCACGGTGAATCTCGCGGATAACCGGACGGCCGTGGGCGCGGCGGTCGACGCCGGCCTGCTGTCCGGCGCGGTCACGTGCGTGTGGCATCGCGGAAATGTGGTTCAGGTCAACGAAATCGGTCACCTCGATGTCGAGGCCGGCCTGCCGATGCAGCGGGACACGATCTTCCGGATCGCCTCCATGACCAAACCGGTCACGGTCGCCGCGGCGATGGCGCTTGCTGAAGAGGGCAAGCTCGCGCTGACGGATCCGGTCAGCCGGTGGTTGCCCGAACTGGCCGACATGCGGGTTCTCGTCGATCCGACCGGACCGCTGGACGACACCGTGGCGGCCCGACGGCCGATCACCGTCGAGGACCTGATGACCCACCGCTCCGGGCTGGCCTACTCATTCTCGGTGGGAGGTCCGATCAGCCGCGCCTACGGCCAGGTGTCGCTCCGGCAGGATCAGGATCACTGGCTGGCGGAGGTGGCGGGGCTGCCACTGATACATCAGCCCGGCGAGCGGCTGACCTACAGCCACGGCACCGAGGTGCTTGGCATCGCCCTGTCGCGTATCGCGGGTAAGCCGCTGCACACAGTGCTGAGCGAACGGATCCTCGAACCGCTCGGCATGACCGATACCGGCTTCTTCATCTCGGCGGACAAACGCGGACGTGCCGCAACCATGTACCGACTCGACGACGCGGGCATACTGCAGCACGACATGATGGGTCCGATTCCGGTCAAGGAACCGAGGTTCTGTCAGGGCGGCGCCGGTCTGGTGTCCACGGCCGACGACTATCTGCGATTCGCGCGGATGCTGCTGGGCGGCGGCACGGTCGACGGGGTACGCGTGCTGTCCGAGGACTCGGTGGCGTCGATGCGCACCGACCGGCTCACCGAGGAGCAGAAAGATCAGCCGTTTCTGGGTGCGCCGTTCTGGGTGGGCCGGGGCTTCGGACTCAACCTCTCCGTAGTCACCGATCCGGCGCGCTCAGCTCAGTTGTTCGGTGCCGGCGGACTCGGCGCGTTCAGTTGGCCGGGTGCCTACGGAACCTGGTGGCAAGCAGATCCGGCCAACGATCTGATTCTGATCTACCTGATTCAGAACTATCCCGACCTCAACGTGGCAGCGGCGGCCGCCGTCGCGGGAAACACCGCGCTGGCGAAACTGCAGTCGGCTCAACCGAAATTCGTCCGGCGCACTTACCAATCGCTGGGGTTGTAAGCCTCAGGCGTCGGGCGCGGCACCGCGAACCGCGGCTGCCGCGGCGCGGATCTGGGGTGTCAGCAACATCAGCTGACCGAGTACCCCGTTGACGAAACCGGGTGATTCGTCGGTGGAGAGCTCCTTCGCGAGCTGGACCGCCTCGTCCACGGCGACCGGTTCGGGGACGTCGTCGGCATATAGCAGTTCCCACACCGCGACGCGCATGATGGCGCGGTCGACGGCCGGTAGGCGCTCCAGGGTCCACCCGTGCAGGTGTGAGGTGATCAATTCGTCGATATGTGCGGCGTGTTCGGTGACGCCGCGAGCGACGGTCGCGGTGTACGGATTCAGCGCTGAGACATCGTGGTTGGAACCGGCCAGCGAGGTGCGTGAATCGACCACTTCGGCTGCGGACAGTCCGCGGGCCTCGCCCTCGAACAGCAGATCGACCGCACGTTTGCGCGCCTGATGGCGGCCCTTGTCGGGCTTGCGCTCAGCCATCGCTAGGCATTCACACGCCCCAAGTAGTTGCCGTCGCGCGAATCAACCTTGAGTTTGTCGCCGGTGTTGATGAACAACGGAACCTGGATCTCCGCGCCGGTTTCCAGCGTCGCCGGCTTGGTTCCGGCACTGGAGCGGTCGCCCTGAAGTCCAGGCTCGGTGCTGGCGACCACGAGTTCGACGGTCGTGGGTAATTCGATGTAGAGCGGTGCGCCCTCGTTGAACGCGATCTGCACCGGCATGCTCTCCAACAGGAAGTTGGCGGCGTCGCCGACGAGCGACTCCGGCAGCGAATGCTGTTCGTAGTCCTGGCTGTCCATGAAGACGAAGTCGTTTCCGTCACGGTAGAGATAGGTGGTGTCGCGCCGGTCCACGGTTGCGGTCTCCACCTTGACTCCGGCGTTGTAGGTCTTGTCGACGACCTTCCCGGACAGCACGTTCTTCAGCTTGGTCCGGACGAAGGCCGGTCCCTTACCTGGCTTGACGTGCTGGAACTCGATGATGGTCCAGAGTTGGCCGTCGATGTTCAGCACAACGCCGTTCTTGAAGTCGGCAGTGGATGCCACGGTGGGTCATTCTCCTTCGTTCTGCGGGCCGCCTAGAGGATGGCCAGGTCCTTCGGGAACCGGGTCAGTAACTCAGGTCCCCGCTCGCCGACGGCCAGAGTGTCCTCGATGCGGACACCGCCTCGGTCAGGCAGGTAAACACCGGGTTCCACGGTCACCACGGAGCCAGCCCGTAGTGTACCGGCGGCCGCGGAGTTGATTCCCGGGGCTTCATGGATCTGCAAACCGACGCCGTGTCCGAGTCCATGGCCGAAGTGCTCCCCGTAGCCCGCGTCGACGATCACCTGTCGGGCCGCGTCGTCGACATCGCACAACCCGGCACCCACCTCCAGCGCCTCCCGGCCCGCCTGCTGCGCGGTCAGCACCACGCCGTAAATCTCGCGCTGCCAGTCCGCCGCCTGCCCGAGGACGAAAGTGCGCGTCATATCGGAGTGGTAGCCCCCGAGCAGGGCTCCGAAGTCGATCTTGACGAAGTCACCCCGGCCCAGCACGGCCTCGGTGGGACGATGGTGCGGCACCGCTGAATTGGCGCCGGCGGCCACGATGGTCTCGAAGGCGCGCCCGTCGGCGCCGTGGTCGACCATCAGTGACTCCAACTCCCGGGCCACCGCACGTTCGGTGCGTCCGGGTCGCAGGCCACCGTTGCCGACCAGATCCGCCAGGGCCGCGTCGGCCGCCGCGCAGGCCGCACGCAACAGGGCGATCTCACCGGCATCCTTGGTCTCCCGCAATGCTTCGACAACGCCCGATACACGCACCAGTTCCGCCCCGCCATGCCCCTGCCGCGCATCGGAGAGCGCCCCGGAGAGCGCATCGAACCCGTCGACGGTGACGACGTGGCTTTCGAATCCGATTCGGCGAGCACCCGACGATGCAGCCCTGGCCACCAGGTGACGGCCACAGGCCCGCTCAATCACCGTTTCGAGGTCCGGTGCCTGGCGCAGCGCCTGAGTCCGATAGCGCGAGTCGGTGACCAGCACCGGCTCGGTCCCGGTAGCGGTATCCGCGGCGAACACCAGCAACGCCGCGTTGGAGCCGGTGAATCCGGACAGATAGCGAACATTGATCAGGTCGCTGACCAGCAGCGCATCCAGGCCGACGGCCGCCAGCCGGGCCGCCAGCCGGGCCCGACGTTGGGAATGTGTCACGGTCGATGACGGTACTCGCTAGGCTGCGTAACCATGACTACGTGGTTACCGCGCGGACTGGTGTTCGCGATCGGAATGGTGGTGCTCCGCCTGGTGCAGGGAACGTTGATCAACACCTACCCCACCAAGGCCGGCTTGATCAGCCTGGCACTGGTTGTGATCTTCGGCATCGCGGCATTCGTGTGGGCGCTGCTGGACGGTATGTCCGACGCGCGGGCCAACCCGGATCCGGACCGCCGTCGCGACCTGGCGATGCGCTGGTTGTTAGCCGGCCTGTTCGCCGGCTTCGTCAGCGGCCTCGTCGTCTTCCTCATCTCGCTGGTCTACCACGCCATTTACGCCGAGGGCATCGTGCCGGAACTGTCGGTGTTCGCGGCGTTCACGACGCTACTGGTGTTCCTGCCCGCGATGCTGGCAGTGGCGGTTGGTCGACGGCTCGTCGACCGCGCGCGGCCCCCGCAGGAGCGCCGACGCGTCACCGACGGTGTCGAGGCCGACGTGTTCGACGCGGTGCGCGACGATGATCCGAGGACCGGCCCCATCACGCCGGTCGCGGGCGCGTCAGCCGGTGTCGCAGCGGTTGATTATCCGGAGACCTACACCTCATCGGTCGCTCTCGCCGAACGCGAGGCCACCGACGATGCCACCGAGCAGATCGTCGGGCAGATTCACGACGAGACCGTGCAGATCGAATCCGAGATCGACCGGATTCAGTCCGAGGACGACACCAGGTACTGAAACGGCCCGCTCTGGTGGCGCCGCGGTGCGCGCCTAGGTCAAGCGTTGGTAGTAGGACACCGTTCGAGGCGCGACCTCACTGCCGCCGAACCACCCCGTCACGCGGGCGCTGGTCCAGAAATTGGGCTTGAGTGCTACGGGGGTGGCCTTGTGCACCGTGATGTCGCCGTAGGACACCGAAATTCCGGTGTAATCGACTGTGTAGCTGAACATCTGATCCGCGGGCACAGTGATGATTTGATCGTCGTTGGGAAAAACGTAGGCGAAGTCGACGTTGAAAAACGGCCCGATCTCGTACATTCCGTTCTGTAGGTTGTAGCGCCAGACGACCATGCTGGAGTTGCGGTCGGGTCGCCACGGCGTAAACGTGATGCCCGCGAGTTTGTTCCAGTCGTACTGATCCTCGTCTTTGAGGTCGTAGGCCGAATCGGCGGTGAACGTGGCCTCGCCAGATTCCTTGGTGACCCACAGTGCCCACCGATTCGGTATTACGAAGTGGGTGCCCTTGTAGATGGTGATGAGCCGTCCGCGGCTGTCCCACCGCGGATGCGGCTTCGGTGTTGCGGCAACCGATCCCGTAGGTGCCGCAACGGCAACCACGGGCGCAACCGCCGCGGTTCGAACCGACCGGCGATCAGCACGGACGGATGCGGCGGGCGCAACCGGCACCGGAACCTGGAGTGCGGCGGCGGCCCGCAGTTGCGGTTTCCGATGGACCGAATCCGCTCGCGGACCGCGGCTGTCATGAGCCGAACCATCGGCGGACGTTCCAGGGCGGCCTGGGGCGGCCGACGCCGGATCAGCAAGTGCGACGGACACCGCCGCCGCGATGCCGAAGGCGACCGCGAGACCACCCACGCCGCGCGTGACAGTGTTCATACCACCCACGCTGCGCGTGACAGTGTCCATAGGGTCCATATGCGTCGCGCCTAGCGGTCGGCCAGGTATCGCAACGCAAGCAGGTAACCCTGCACGCCCAGGCCGACAATCACTCCGGTGGCAATCGCGCTTAAATAGGAGTGGTGGCGAAAGTCTTCGCGCGCATGCACATTCGAGATATGCACCTCGATGAGCGGGGCGCGCAGTTCGGAGCAGGCGTCGCGCAGCGCAATCGAGGTGTGCGTGAGCGCGCCGGCGTTCAGGATGACCGGATCCTCGGCATCGACAGCGGCGTGCAACCAGTTCAGTAACTCCGCCTCGCTGTCACTCTGACGGACCACGACGGTCAGTCCAAGTTCAGCGGCCTCAGCGTCGATCATCGCCACCAGTTCGTCATAGGTCGTCGTGCCGTACACCTGCGGCTCGCGCTGACCGAGCCGGCCCAGGTTCGGCCCGTTGAGCACCAGAACCGTTGTCACTGCTGTGTCTCCTCCTCGCCCGAACGGGCAACGTCGGCATAGGCGGCGGCCAACAGGGCCGGATCCGGCCCCTCGAGTCTGCCCGGTTTGGCCAGACCGTCGAGTACCACGAAGCGCAATACTCCCGAGCGGGTCTTCTTGTCCCCCGCCATATAACCGAGGAGTTCAGGCAGGGCGTCGGCGTCATAGCTCACCGGCAGGCCCAGCGCCATCAGCACATCGCGATGGCGCTGTACGGTCGCGGCGTCCAATCGCCCTGCCAGCCGGGCCAGTTCGGCCGCGAACACCAGACCGACGGACACCGCGGCACCGTGACGCCACCGGTAGCGTTCCCGGCGTTCGATGGCGTGGGCCAGCGTGTGTCCGTAGTTGAGGATCTCCCGCAGCGCCGACTCCTTCTCGTCAGCGGCCACCACCGTGGCCTTGACCGCGATCGCGCGCCGGATCAGTTCGGGAAGGACCGAACCGGAGGGGTCGATGGCCGCCTGCGGATCGGCCTCGATCAGATCCAGGATCACCGGATCGGCGATGAAACCGGCCTTGACCACTTCAGCCATTCCCGCCACCAACTCGTTGGGCGGCAGCGTCTCCAGCATCGCCAAATCGACGATGACGGCGGCGGGCTGATGAAACGCCCCGACGAGATTCTTACCGGCGTCGGTGTTGATACCGGTCTTACCGCCGATGGCGGCATCGACCATGGCCAGCAGCGTCGTCGGAACATGCACGATATCGACACCCCGCAGCCAGGTCGCTGCAGCGAAACCCGAAACATCGGTGGCGGCGCCACCACCGAGGCTGACGATCGCGTCGGTGCGGCCGATTCCGATCCGGCCCAGCACCTCCCAGAGGAAAGCCACCACCTGCAGATCCTTACCGGCCTCGGCATCGGGGAGCTCGATACGGTGGGCTTCAATCCCCTTGTCGACCAAATGATTTCGGATTGCTTCGGCGGTCTGGGTCAGAACCGGCTGATGCAGTATCGCAACCTTGTGCCGGGAACCGAGCAACTCGCTCAACTCGCCGAGTAGTCCGGTGCCGACGATCACCGGATACGGCGGGTCGACGGCGACTTCGATGGTGACCGGCGCAGTGTGCGACGCCGCCGTCTCAGTGGGGCTCATTTGCGGACACCGGCGCGTCGGGCCGCCAACGTTGCGGGCGTGACCGGTGTGACCGGTTCCGCCGCGCTGGCGACTGCATCGATTGCCGGCGGAACTGCACCGGTGGCCGACGGTCGTCGCCAGGGCGGCCGCCTGCGCCGCGGCGGCTCCGGATTCTCAAGGCGGCCAACGATATAGCGGACGACAGCGCCCGGATTACGTCTATTGGTGTTGATCCGAATCGTCGCGGCCCGGCGGTACAGCGGGACCCGATCGTTGACCAGTTCACGGTATTTCTCGGCGCGGTCCGGCCCGGCCAGCAGTGGGCGCACGGTGCTGCCACTGGTCCGGCGAATCCCTTCGGCAGCACTGATCTCCAGGTAGACCACCGTCTGACCGACCAGTGCATCGCGCACCCCGGGGGTGGTCAACGCGCCGCCGCCCAACGAGAGGATCCCGTCATGGCTTTCCAATGCCTCACGGATGACCTGCTCCTCGATTCGACGAAATCCGGATTCGCCATCACCGCTGAAAATCTCGGCAATCGTGCGGCCGGTTCGCTGCTCGATAGCGGCATCGGTGTCGATCAGCCCGCACCCGATGGCCTTGGCCAGCCGCCGGCCGATAGTGGACTTACCCGAGCCGGGCAGCCCGATCAGGACGGCTTTCGGTGCCATCTCCGCTACCCCGACAACCGTACCGAGTCTGCATCAGCGACCGCCTGACGCTCGCTCAGCGCGCGCAGGTAGCCGTCGATATTGCGGCGGGTCTCGGTCAGCGAGTCGCCGCCGAACTTCTCCAGCGCTGCCCGGGCGATTACCAGGGCGACCATGGTCTCGACCACCACACCGGCGGCCGGGACCGCGCACACATCGGAGCGTTGGTGGATGGCCACGGCCTGCTCGCCGGTGGACAAATCGACGGTGGCGAGCGCTCGGGGCACGGTGGAGATCGGCTTCATCGCGGCGCGGACCCGCAGGGCCTGGCCGTTGGTCATACCGCCTTCCAGTCCGCCGGCCCGGTTGGTGGACCGCATCACCCCGTCCGGTCCGGGGTACATCTCGTCGTGGGCACCGCTGCCGCGCCGGCGCGCAGTGGCGAAGCCGTCGCCGATCTCCACACCCTTGATGGCCTGGATACCCATCACGGCTGCGGCGAGTTGGCTGTCAAGTTTGTTCTCGCCGCTGGTGAACGACCCGAGCCCGATCGGCAGGCCGTGCACGACGACCTCCACCACCCCGCCGAGGGTGTCGCCGTCGCGTTTGGCGGCCTCGATCTCGGCGATCATGGCTTTCTCGGCGTCGGCGTCGAACGCCCGAACCGGGCTATCGTCAATGCGCGGCAGGTCGGCGATGGTCGGCGGCGGACCGTCGTAGGGCACCGACGCGCCGATCGACACCACGTGCGACACCACGTCGACGCCGAGTGCCTGGCGCAGGAACGCCCTGGCGATGGTTCCGGCCGCGACGCGCGCGGCGGTCTCCCGGGCGCTGGCACGTTCGAGTACCGGCCGGGCGTCATCGAATCCGTACTTGAGCATGCCGGCGTAATCGGCGTGACCGGGGCGCGGCCGGGTCAGCGGGGCGTTGCGTGCACTTTCGGAGTCCAGGGCGTCGGCCTCAACCGGGTCGGCGGCCATCACGGTCTCCCACTTCGGCCACTCGGAGTTGCCGATCTCGATCGCGATCGGCCCGCCCAGGGTGCTGCCATGCCGGATGCCGGCCAACACGGTGACCTCGTCCTGCTCGAACTTCATTCGGGCACCACGGCCATAGCCGAGCCGGCGGCGGGCCAACTCGCCGCCGATATCGGCCGAGGTGACCTGCACCCCGGCAACCATGCCCTCGACCACCGCCACCAAGGCGCGGCCGTGAGATTCACCAGCGGTGGTCCATCGCAACACGCGATCATCTTCCCACGGCGGCAACGCGGTGCCCAAAATGACGGACTGAGACGGGGCGCGCCGCATAACGCCGGGGTACCGCGCTAACTTCAGAACACCGCCAGCGCGGCGGACACCAGGCTCGCGACACACATCGACGGCCCGTGCGGCAGGGGGGCACGACGGCGGCGCACCATCGCGATCACGCCGAGGATCGCAGTCAGCATGGGTGCCGCGAGCGCGGCCAGCGTCCACACCGCAGGCCCGAATGCCCCCGTCAACGCACCCAGGGCCAGCGCAAGTTTGACGTCACCGGCACCCATGCCCGACGGGTATGCCAGGTGCACCACCAGGTAGAGCCCGCCCAGGGCCAGGCCTCCCACCAGCGCGGGCGTTCCCCGGCCTGCGGCTGCGGCGCCGGCCAGGACCACCGCCGCGCCGGTCAGGGTCAGCGCATTGGGCAGTCGGCGGACACGAATGTCGACGAGTGTCAGTGCCGCCGCCCACGCGACCACAATTGCGCATCCCAGTACCCCGGCGCCGCCCATGCCCGGGCACGCTAGCCCAGTGCCGCCGCCATCTGCTGTCGCGGCGCAGGCAGGCCTGTGAATTGTTCAACCTGACTGAAGGCCTGGTGCAGCAGCATCTGCAGTCCGCTGATCACCTCGCCGCCGGCGTCGGCGACCGCCCGCGCCAGAGGTGTGGGCCACGGGTCGTAGATCGCGTCAAGCAACACTGGGACCGACGCGAGGCGGTCCGCGTAGCCGGCCGCGGCGACAGCCGGGATCGTGCTCACCAGGATGTCGACGTCGGCGATGGCGGCGCGCAGATCCGCGGCACCGAGGTCACCGAATGTCGTCGCCACCCCCAGGGCTGATCCCACGTCCAGTGCGCCGGCGGCTTTCTCACGACTTCGTGCCAGCACCGTGATCTCGGTGACCCCGAGTTCGGCCAGTCCGGCGATCGCGGCCGGTGCGGTGCCACCGGAACCGACGACGACTGCGCGGCGGAGATCGTCTCGGTGCGCCAGCGCGCCCGCGACACCATCGACATCGGTGTTATCGGCGCGCCAGCCCGCACCGGTATGCACCAGGGTGTTGGCCGAGCCGAGAAGTTCCGCGCGCCCGGTTCGCTCGTCGGCGAAGCGCAACGCGGCGAACTTGCCGGGCATGGTCACCGACACACCCACCCACTCCGGGCCGAAAGCGCCCACGACAGAGGCTAATTCGTCAGCCGTGCACTCGATGCGGTCATAAGTCCAGCCGTCGAGACCAAGCGCGCGGTAGGCCGCCAGGTGCAACTGCGGTGAACGCGAGTGCGCGACTGGCGAACCGAGGATGGCAGCCTTGCGGGGGTTCATCGCGCGCGTTCATCGCCCGATTCTAATTGGGCTCTTCACTTCGTTCATCGCCCGGAATTAAGAATGCCGCTGCTCTGCGCCTGCTCGATATTGCTCAGGTGCTCCTGATAGTCACTGGTGAACAGGGTGGTGCCGTCCTGGTCGACGGTCACGAAGTACAGCCAGTTTCCCTCATCGGGGCGTTCTGCCGCGGCCAACGCATCATCACCGGGTGAACAGATCGGCGTCGCGGGCAGACCGGCCTTGGCGTAGGTGTTCCACGGGGTCTCGGTCTTGCGGTCGGTATCGGTGGTGGCGACTTCCTGCAGAACCAGTGGATAGTTCACCGTGGAGTCGAACTCAAGCCGGTCGTACTCGCTGTTGAGCCGGTTGTAAATGACCCTGGCCACCTTGGCGAAGTCAGCGGGTTTAGCCTCCTTCTGCACCAGCGACGCGACAATCAAGACTTCGTAGGGCGACATGTTCATCGCCTTCGCGGTGTCGAGAAGTCCGCCTTCGACATAGTGCTCACCGCTCTGGGCGACCAGCTTGGCGAGAATCTCCTTGGCCGAGGCCGACGGATCGATGTTCCACGTCCCGGGGGCGATCAGGCCCTCGAGGCGGCGGTGGCCGTTGCCCATCAGCCCGGCCCCCTTGACCGCCCAATCCGGCACATTCAGCGACGACAGCGGGCCCTCTCCCGCGGCCGCCTTGAGGTCCTTCGCGGATACGCACTTCTCGGTGCCGTTGAGCTCAACGCAACTGGCGTCGGAGATCAGGGCGAAAATGCCTTCGGTGACTGCACCGGTGCTGACCGCTTCGATATCGTCGAGTTGGCGTCCTTCCGGGATGACCAGCTTGCCCACCCGGGACTTTGGATCAGTCAGCTTCGCGACCGCCGTCGCCGCCGGGATCTCCGTGCGCAGCTGGTAGTAACCCGGCTGAATCGCTGCCAACTCTGCGTTGCCGGAGGCCGCCGAGATGAACGGGCCGATATCGGCGATGACGCCTTTATCCACCAGGTTCTGGGCGATCAGCGATCCCGAATCGCCGGGTTGGACCTGGATCACGATGTCTTCGGCGCCATCACCGGTGAAGTCGGCGGGAGCCTTGGGTCCCCCGAAAAGCTTGGGGCCGAGCAGAACTGCGCCCAGCACGACGGCAAGGAGCAGCCCCACCAGTACCAGCAGCCTGAGTACCAGCAGCCTGCCGCGGCCGCGACCGGTCTCCTCGGCTCGCAGATCCGACCGGGTCCGGCGCGGCTCGCCGACAGCCTCGGGCTGGGCGCGATCCGGCTGGGCGCGATCGGGCTCGTGGCCTTCGTCTTCAAGCATCGTCACTCTCTTACCGGTCGGTGCCGCATTGCGGCTTAACAGGTCGGTGCCGCATTGCGGCGTTGGTCGAGCCAACCTTGCAAAATCTCCACGGCGGCAGCCTGGTCGATCATCCCCCGCTGATTTTTTGCCCGTACCCCTGCCTCCCGCAGTGATCGCGCTGCGCTGACGGTAGTCAACCGCTCATCGGCCAGTCGCACCGGGACCGCTGCGATCCTCTCGGCGATGGCCTCGGCGACGTCGATGGCGTCACGCGCCGACGAACCGGCGCGGTCTGCGAGCGTCCGGGGCAGCCCGACCACCACCTCGACGATCTCGAACTCGTCAATCAACGACGCGATCCGCCGAAGGTGCGCGCCGCGGGAGTCCCTGCGCACGGTCTCCACCGGTGTCGCCAAAATGCCGTCCGGGTCGCTGACCGCCACCCCAATGCGGACGGTGCCCACATCGATGCCGAGCCGACGGCCCCGTCCCGGGTCGTCGGCGCCCGGCCGGTCCGGCATGCGGTTGTGTTCGGACATCAGCCGGCCTCAGTTCCGCGCTAACTCGGCGCGGACCCAAGCCAGTGCGGCGTCGATACCCCCCGGATCGCTGCCCGAACCCTGGGCCAGGTCGGCCTTGCCGCCGCCGCGGCCGCCCACCGCCTCAGCGATTCCCCGGACGAGGTCGCCGGCCCGCAGGCCCGCGTCCACTGCGGCGTCGTTGGCGGCCACCACGAAGGGCACGGCGATACCTCGCTGATCGTCTTTGTGATCGTCGCGGACCTCGGCAACCTCTGAGATCAGCACCACCACGGCAGGGTCGGAGCCCAGGCGGCCTCGGATGTCGCCGACCAGCGACCGAAGGTCGGCCGCGGTCATCCCGTCCGACATCCGCTGCGCCACCAGACGGACCTTACCGACGACCTCCGCAGCGGCAACGGCATTCGCAGCACCGGCGCGCGCGGCGGAAAGGCGCATCCGATCAAGTTCCTTCTCGGCGACCCTGAGTCGCTCCACGAGGGTCGCGACCCGGCCGGGCACCTCCTCGGAGGGCACCTTGAAACTTGAGGCGAGCCCGGCCAGCAGTGCGCGCTCCTTGGCCAGGTGGCGGAACGAGTCCATACCCGCATAGGCCTCAACGCGGCGGACGCCGGATCCCACCGACGACTCCCCCAGAATCGTCACCGGACCGACCTGTGCGGAGTTCCGCACGTGGGTGCCGCCACAGAGTTCCAGCGAGAACGGCCCACCGATCTCCACCACCCTGACCTCATCGGGGTACTGCTCGCCGAAGAGTGCCATCGCGCCCATCGCCTTGGCCTTCTCGATTCCGGTGGTGAAGGTGTTCACCGGAAAGTCGGCCTCAACGGCCTCGTTGGTGACCACCTCGATCTGGCTGCGCTGCTCCTCGGTGAGCGGTCCCTGCCAGTTGAAGTCGAATCGAAGGTATCCGGGCCGATTCAGCGATCCAGCTTGAACGGCGTTGGGCCCCAACACTTGTCGCAACGCGGCGTGCACCAGATGGGTGCCGGAATGCCCCTGGGTGGATCCGTGGCGCCACTTCGGATCCACCGCGGCGATGATCGTGTCGCCCTCGACGAACTCACCGGACTCAACATTGACCCGGTGCACCCACAGTGTCTTGGCGATCTTCTGCACGTCCGTCACGGCAGCCCGGGCCGTCGTACTGCCGCCGGTACCGGTGATCTGACCGGCATCGGCGATCTGCCCGCCGGACTCGGCATACAGCGGGGTCCGGTCGAGCACGATCTCGACACGTTCGGTCGGCGCGGCTTCCGAGTGCTCCCGTGCATGATGAGCCACCACCGGAACCCGTTTGCCGTCGACGAAGATGCCCAGAATTCGGGCCTGCGAAGTCAGCTCATCGAAGCCGGTGAACTCGGTCGGTCCGGCATCGACCAGCTCGCGGAACGCCGACAGGTCTGCGTGGGCGTGCTTTCGGGCCGCGGCGTCGGCCTTGGCGCGTCGGCGCTGCTCGGCCATCAACTCCCGGAAGCCGAGTTCATCGACCGTCAGCCCGGCCTCGGCGGCCATCTCCAGGGTGAGTTCGATAGGGAATCCGTAGGTGTCGTGCAGGGCGAAGGCCTCCGAACCGCCCAGCACGGTCTTGCCGACCGACCTGGTGGCGGTGGCGGCATCGGAGAACAGCCGCGATCCCGCCACCAGCGTGCGGTTGAACGCCGTCTCCTCGGCCACCGCGATCCGGTTGATCCGGTCGAAATCGGTGACCAGTTCGGGATAGGACGGGCCCATGGCGTCGCGCACGGCCGCCATCAGCGCACCCACGATCGGGGTGTCGATACCCAGCAGTTTCGCCGAGCGCACGATGCGCCGCAGCAGCCTGCGCAGCACGTAACCGCGGCCCTCGTTGGAGGGGGTGACGCCGTCGCCGATGATGATCGCCGCGGTGCGGGTGTGGTCGGCGATGACCCGGTACCGCACATCGTCGATCGCGTTGCCGGCGCCGTAGTTCCGGGGCGCACGCTCGGCCACCGTGTCGATCATCGGCCGCAGCAGGTCGATCTCGTAGACGTTGTCGACGCCCTGCAACAGGCAGGCGATGCGCTCGACTCCCATGCCGGTGTCGATATTCTGCCTCGGCAACGGACCGAGGATGTCGAACTCGGTCTTGGAAGTGCCCTCGCCGCGCTCGTTCTGCATGAAGACGAGATTCCAGATCTCGATATAGCGGTCCTCGTTGGCCTCCGGGCCACCCTCGATGCCGTAATCCGGCCCGCGGTCGTAGTAGATCTCCGAGCACGGCCCGCACGGTCCGGGGATACCCATCGACCAGTAGTTGTCGGCCATGCCACGACGCTGGATACGTTCGGTCGGCAGTCCGGCCACGTCCTGCCACAGCGTGACGGCTTCATCGTCGTCGTAAAAGACTGTGGCCCAAAGCTTCTCCGGGTCCATCCCGTAACCGCCGTCGGCAACCGACTTGGTGAGCAGACCCCAGGCAAGTTCAATCGCCCGGCGCTTGAAGTAGTCGCCAAAGGAGAAGTTGCCGGCCATCTGGAAGAAGGTGTTGTGCCGGGTGGTGATGCCCACCTCGTCGATATCCGGGGTGCGGATGCACTTCTGGATGCTGACGGCGGTGTCATAGGGAGGCGTGCGCTGGCCCAGGAAGAACGGCACGAACTGCACCATGCCGGCATTGACGAACAGCAGATTAGGATCGTCGAGGATCACCGAGGCGCTGGGCACCTCGGTATGGCCGGCGTTCACGAAGTGATCCAGGAACCGCTTCCTGATCTCATGTGTCTGCACGGGTGGGAGTCCTTGGGTTGGGGCGCCACTCGGCATGGGTCACACCCGAGCATGGAGAGGTCTCACATTACCGGGCGGGGCTAACCGCTGGGCCGCGCAGGAAGCCGACCCGAACGGGCCGCCAGGGGGCGACGCGATTCGGCTTCGGGCCTGATGTCTAGAGACGCCTCCGCCGGATGATGGCGCGCAGTTTCTCCAATCGGCCGGCAATCTCACGTTCGGCACCATGCGTGGTCGGCCGGTAGTAGTCGACCGCTGCGATCTCATCAGGCGGATACTGTTGTGCCACAACGCCATCCGGGTCATCATGCGGATATCGGTAGCCCTGTGCATTACCGAGTTGGGCAGCACCCGGGTAATGACCGTCGCGAAGGTGGGCAGGCACCAAACCGGCTTTACCCGCCCGGATATCGCCCATCGCCGCGCCCAGTGCCGTGGTGACCGCGTTCGACTTCGGCGCGGTAGCCAGGTGCACAGTGGCGTGGGCCAGGGTCAATTGGGCCTCGGGCATTCCGATCAGCGCGACTGTCTGTGCCGCCGCGACGGCGATGAGCAACGCGGTTGGATCGGCCATTCCGATGTCCTCGCTGGCGAGGATCACCAGGCGTCGCGCCACGAACCGGGGATCCTCACCCGCCACCAGCATCCGCGCCAGGTAGTGCAGTGCCGCATCGACGTCGGACCCGCGGATGCTCTTGATAAACGCACTAATCACGTCGTAGTGCTGGTCACCGTCGCGGTCATAACGCACCGCCGCCTGGTCCAGTGACTGTTCAACGGTCGCGACCGTGACGGCGTCTCCGGCCGCCGCTGCCGTCTCCGCGGCGACCTCCAGTGCCGTCAGCGCCCGACGGGCATCGCCGGCGGCAAGCTTGACCACCAGTTCCACCGCGTCATCCTCGACGGCTACCGCGCCGCCCAGACCGCGTTGATCATCGACCGCTCGGCGCACCACCGCGCGGATATCGTCCGGTGTCAGCGGATGCAGTTGCAGGATCAGCGAGCGGGACAGCAGTGGTGCGACCACCGAGAACGACGGGTTCTCCGTGGTGGCGGCCACCAATAGCACCACTCGGTTCTCGACTGCGGCCAGCAGGGCGTCCTGCTGGGTTTTGGAGAATCGGTGGACCTCGTCGATGAACAGCACCGTCTGCTCACCTCGGATCAGTGCTGTGCGGGCGGTATCGACGACGGCCCGGACCTCCTTGACCCCGGCGGTCAGCGCCGACAGCGCCTCGAATCGGCGCCCGGTCGCGTGCGAGATCAGCGAGGCCAGGGTGGTCTTACCGGTGCCGGGCGGGCCATAGAGGATCACCGACGCGGCGCCGGTGCCCTCGACCAGGCGACGCAGCGGCGACCCGGGCCCCAACAGATGGGCCTGTCCCACCACCTCCTCGAGCGCAGCCGGGCGCATCCGGACCGCCAGAGGTGCCGACGCCGACGTAGTTACGGCCGCCAGACCGGGGTCGCCGGGAAGGTCGAACAGGCTGTCAGACACCGGACAGGCTTACCACGCGCCAAATCCAGCAGACGCCCGCAGACACCAACCGGCAGGCGATCTCCGCGGCGACCGATGTGCGGGATGATCGACAGGTGTCGTTTGCGAAATACGGACCGTGGGCCGTGGTGGCCGGCGGGTCGGAAGGAGTGGGCGCCGAGTTCGCCTTGCAGTTGGCCGACGCTGGACTTAACCTCGTCCTCTTTGCTCGCAAACCCGGGCCACTGGAATCCACAGCACGGGAATGCAGCCGCCGCGGAGTCGAAGTACGCACTCTGCCAATCGATCTCGCGGAAAGCGGCGCAGTGGAGGCGGTCACCTCATTCACCGACGGCCTGGAAATCGGGTTGCTGATCTACAACGCCGGCGCGAACACAGCCAGTGCGGAGTTCCTGGACGCCGAACTGCCCGCTTTCCAGCGGGTCATCGACGTGAACGTCACCACCATGATGGCGCTGCTCCAGCATTACGGCCGTGCGATGCGTGACCGCCGCCGCGGCGGAATTGTGCTCGTGGGCTCGATGGCCGGCTATCTGGGTTCGGCCCGGCACACCGTGTACGGCGGGGTGAAGGCGTTCGGGCGGATCTTCGCCGAAGGTCTCTGGCTGGAACTGCGCGAGCACAATGTCGACGTCCTGGAACTCGTCCTCGGCGTCACCCGAACCCCCGCGATGGAGCGGGCCGGATTGAACTTCGACGTGCCGGGCCTACGCGTCGCCGAACCCGCAGACGTGGCCCGAGAAGGCCTGACACAGTTGGGCAATGGTCCGGTATGGATCGCCGGCGGCAACGCCGAGGACCTCGCGGGGCGAAACGATCCCGACCGCGCCAAGGTGGTGGCCGGCGCCCATCGGCTGATGCGGCGACTGCTCGGCGCGGACTAGCGGGGCGCGGCCCGGTCCGCGATCAATTCAGGTCGTCGTGATCGGAAACCGTGGCGGTAATCCGGCCGACTCCACTGCGGTGGCAACCACCTGCGCGCCCCGACCGGTGAACGGCGGGGGACGTTCCGGAGAATTTTGGCGAAAACCTTGCAAGGCAAATAATCGTCGGACTAACTTCAGATCTCTAACTCGAACACAAAAGTCGACCTGGCTTGCTTCGGATCGCTGCTGTGGACTGTCTCACGTCGTCGACGTGCGGTTTCAGCAACGTGCCGAATTCTTAGCGGAATCACCGTTGACCCTGATACGGTCGCTCCGCCTGGTCCGGACGCGCGAAAGGGAGAACCCTGTGGCTGACAAAGATCTCAACCAACCCCTCAACATCGTCGAGAACTTCGTCGACAAGCCCTACACGGTGCAACGCCTGGTAGAGCGCCCCGTCGAGAAGGTCGTCGACAAGGCGGTGACGCTCGAGCGGATCATCGAACGACTCGTCGTCGACACCGTCGACAAAGTGGTCGACAAGCCGGTCCAGGTGTCACGTCTGGTCGAACGCCCCGTGGTGACGGTGGTCGATGAGGTCGTCGACAAGGCGGTCAAGGTTCAGCGCCAGCTGGAGCGGCCGGTTGTCACCGTCGAGGATCGGGTCGTCGACAAGGCGGTCAGTGTCCAGCGCCTCATCGAGCGCCCGGTCGTCACCGTGGTCGATCAGGTCGTCGACAAGCCGCTGAAGATCAGCCGGTCCATCGAGCGCCCGGTCGTCACCGTGGTCGATCAGGTCGTCGACAAGCCGGTCAAGGTCAGCCGGTCCATCGAGCGCCCCGTCGTCACCGTGCAGGACACGATTACCGATAAGCCGGTTCAGGTCCAGCGCCTCGTCGAGCGCCCCGTCGTGAACATCATCGACAAGATCACCGACAAGCCGATCGAGATCCAGCGGCTGGTCGAGAAGCTGGTGGTGTCGGTCGTCGACAAGGTCGTCGATCGGTCGGTCGACGTACAGCGTCTTGTGGAGCGTCTCCTCGTCGAGGTTCAGGACAACGTCGTCGACAAGGCCGTCACTGTCCAGCGCCTGATCGAGCAGCCGGTGGTCACCATCGTCGACAAGGTCGTCGAGGTACCGGTCCAGCGACTCGTCGAGCGCGTCGTCGAGAAGCCGGTTGACAAGATCATCACCAAGACTGTCGAGGTTCCGGTCGAGAAGATCGTCGAGAAGATCATCGAGGTTCCGGTCGAGAAGATCGTCTACAAGACCGTGGAGAAGCCGGTCGAGCGGATCGTCGAGATCACCGTCGAGAAGCCGGTCGTCAAGGTCGTGGAGAAGATCGTCGAGGTCGTCGTCGAGCAGATCGTCGAGCGCGTCGTCGAGAAGCCCGTCGACCGCATCGTCGAGAAGATCGTCGAAAAGCCCAACATCATCGAGCGAGTCGTCGACAAGCCGGTCGATCGCGTCGTCGAGAAGGTCGTCGAGAAGGTCAACGTTATCGAGAAGGTCATCGAGAAGCCTGTCGACCGCGTCGTCGAGAAGGTCATCGAGAAGCCCAACGTGGTTGAACGTACCGTCGAGAAGCCTGTCGACCGCGTCGTCGAGAAGATCGTCGAGAAGATCAATGTCGTTGAGCGCACCGTCGAGAAGCCTGTCGACCGCGTCGTCGAGAAGATCGTCGAGAAGCCCAACATCATCGAGAAGATCATCGACAAGCCCGTCGACCGCGTCGTCGAGAAGATCGTCGAGAAGCCCAACATCGTCGAGAAGGTGCTGGAGCGGGCAGTGGACCGGGTCGTCGAGAAGATCGTCGAGAAGCCCAACATCATCGAGAAGATCATCGACAAGCCCGTCGACCGCATCGTCGAGAAGGTCGTCGAGAAGGTCAACGTGATCGAGAAGGTCATCGAGAAGCCCGTCGACCGCATCGTCGAGAAGGTCGTCGAGCGGCCGAAGATCATCGAGAAGGTCATTGACCGGCCGGTGGAGAAGGTCATCGAGAAGACCGTGACCAACCCGGTGCTGGTGGAGAAGCTCATCGAGCGCGAGGTCGAGTACGTCAACGAGCGGATCGTCGAGCGGCCGGTAGAGACCCGGGTCGAGAAGATCGTTGAGCGGCCGGTGTACGTCGAGGTCGAGAAGATCGTCGAGAAGCCGGTCGAGCGGATCGTCGAGATCGTCGTCGAGAAGCCGGTGATCGTCCATAAGTACGTCGAGCGGCAGGTCGAGCGGGTCGTCGAGCACGGCGCGGACGAGGTCACCGTCAGCCGGCGGTCCGTGGGCAAGGCCTCTGAGGTCCAGGCCACGTTCGTCGACCGCGAGGCCCGCGAGGTCGAGTGGGTCGAGCGCGCCACCGGTGAGCATCCCGATGATGACATCGTCGGCGATGAGTCGACGGTGTTCCGGGCCAGCGAGTCCTACGTCGTGGATCCGAAGTCCGACGATCCCCGGCACCGTCGCTGACGGCTGCGAGTACAGGCATGACGCCGGGGCGGTCGAACCCCCTCCCGCCCCGGCGTCATCTCACCTCAACAAGTTCATCGCACGAATCCCCACCGAATACCTCTGACAAACCGAAATAAATTAGGAGATTGTTGTGACGCGAATCGTGCCGCTGCGAGTCCCACTCGCCCTCGGCGGAATGTTCATCGTGGCCAGTTCCGCGCTTTTGAGCGCCCCTCTGGTGAGCGCCGCCCCGTCAAGCGACGCGGTGTCCACCATCAACGACCGCTACAGCACCTTCGGCGGGGAAAGCTCGCTGCTCGGTTCGCCGGTCGGTGAGGCCGTCGACGTGCCCGGTGGCGCTGAGCGCGATTACCAGGGCGGTTCCATCTTCTACTCGAAGGACACCGGCGCGCATGTGATGTACGGCGTGATCCTGGACCGCTACAAGGCCCTCGGCGGCCCCGGCACCAGTGGCCTCGGGTTCCCGACGAACGATGAGACCGGCACCGGCGACAGCGTGGGTCGCTTCAACGACTTCTCCGCACCCGAGGGCGCCGCCATCTACTGGAGTCCCCAGTGGGGCGCATCGGTGATCAAGGGCCGCGTGCTCGAGGCCTGGCGTCAGTCCGGTGCCATCACCGGGCCGTTCGGCTATCCCAGCGCCGACACCTCGATTGCAGACGGCGTTCAGACCGGCAAGTTCGTCGGACCCGAAGGTACTGAGATCCAGTGGTCTAAGGCCGCCGGACTCGTCACCATCCCGGCCGCCCTGGCCACCAAGATCCCCGGGTTCGGCTCCACAGCGCCGACTGCAGAAGGGACCACGTCCATGAGCAAGCCCACCACCTCGGTGACCGCCGATCCTGGCGTCAAGAAGAAGGGCTTCAACTGGTTGTGGCTCTTGCTCGGCATTCCGCTGGTCGCGGGCCTGGGTTGGTTGCTGCGGCGCAAACCCGCCGAGGTTGTTCCGGTGAAGGTCGCTGAGCGTGCCCCGGTGGTCAAGCCGACCCCGCCGCCTGCTCCCCGGCCGGCACCGGTGGTCAAGGCTCCGCCGCCGCCGCCGGCCCCCCGGCCCGCGCCGGTGGTCAAGGCTCCGCCGCCACCGCCAGCTCCTAAGCCGGTGACGCCGCCGCCAGCCCCCCGGCCGCTGCTGTCTGAGCCGCCGAAGGCGACCATCCGCACCGAGGCCTCGGATCACGATCTGTCGACCGTGGTGCGGTACGAGGAATCATCTGCGGCCACCGAGGCCGTCCAGGTCACCTATGAGAACAACGCCGTCGGAGATCAGCATTCGAGCGTTGCCGACAAGAGCGACTCCGTCCCCGACTAGCCGCACGCGCGGTCATCGAGGACTCGCTCGACAGGCTGCCGTCAGAGCAGCCGCCACTAGGGAGAGAGAAGTAGATGGGTAATTTGGACTGGCTGCTGGGCATTGTCGGCGGCCTGATCGGCGGCAACGCTGCCGGGGCGGCCAAAAACAGCCTCGGCACCGCTGGAAACAGCGTCGCCGGTGCTCTCGGCGGCGCACTGGGTGGAGGACTGCTCGGCAACGTGCTGGGCTCCGGTGGCGACATCGCCCAGATCGCCGGTTCGGTGGGCGGCGGCGGCGTCGTCGGGCGCCATCCTGACCGCGGTCGTTGGCGCAGTCATGAAGGGCCGCAAGTAAGCGGATCGCCCGCACAGCATCATCGGCACCCGGCTTTCGCGCATCCGCGCGGAGCCGGGTGCCGCTTTTTACAGAGTTTAATCAGCGGTGCACCGGCGATCGCTTCGGTCAGCGGATAGCGGGGCCCACCCGGTAGGGGCTTGCGGCTTCGGCAATCACGACATCAGATGCATCGGGTTCGGCGGGATCCGTCGATTCGGGCGTTGGCCACGGCTGCGGAACGGGCCGTTGACGCACCAACTGCGGCCACCAGAACCAGCGGCCCATCAACGCCGCGATGGACGGCGTCATGAAGGACCGGATCACCAGGGTGTCGAACATCAGACCAAGACCGATGGTCGTGCCTACCTGAGCAAGGATTTTCAGCTCACTAAACCCCATCACCGCCATCGTCACGGCGAAGACCAGGCCGGCCGAGGTCACTACCGAGCCGCTGCCGCCCATGGCCCGGATGATCCCGGTGTTCAGACCGGCTCCGATCTCCTCCTTAAACCGTGCCACCAGCAGAAGGTTGTAGTCCGAACCCACCGCCAGCAGGATGATCACCGACATCACCAGCACCATCCAGTGCAGCGGTTGCCCCAGCAGGTCCTGCCAGATCAGGACCGACAGCCCGAACGATGTGCCCAGCGAGATCACCACGGTGCCCACGATCACGGCTGCGGCCACCACGCTGCGCGTGATGATCAACATGATGACGAAAATCAGCGCGAGCGCCGAGACCCCGGCGATCATCAAGTCATAGTTCGCGCTGTCCTGCATGTCCTTGAAGCTGGCCGCGGTACCCGCCAGGTAGATCTTCGAACCCTCGAGTGGGGTGCCCTTGATAGCCTCGAACGCCGCACTCTTCAGCGTGGCGATGTGGCTCAGGCCCTCCGGCGACATCGGGTCACCCTCATGGGCGATGATGAACCGCACCGCTTTTCCATCCGGCGACAGGAACATCTTCATACCGCGCTTGAAGTCCGGGTTGTCGAACACCTCGGGCGGCAGGTAGAACGAGTCGTCGTTCTTGGACTCGTTGAATGCCTTACCCATCGCGCTCTGGTTGTCCTGCATGGCCGCCATCTGGTCATACATCCCGCTCTGCGTGCTCTGCATCGTCAGCTGCATGGTCCGCATGGACGTCATGGTGGCGATCATCGGCGGCATCAGCGTGCGCAGCTGAGCGGTGAGTGTGTCGAGTTGCGCCAGGCTGGGAAGCAGAAGCTGGATGTCATCGGTCATCGTGTCGACGCCGTCGATGGTGTCGAACACCGACCGGATGGACCAGCAGACCGGGATGTCGAAACAGTGCGGCTCCCAGTAGAAGTAATTGCGGACCGGTCGGAAGAAGTCATCGAAGTCGGCGATGTGGTCGCGCAGATCAGCGATGTCGTTCGCCGTCAGGTTCATCTTGCCGACCATGTCGTGGGTGACGGCGTTGAGTTGGCCCATCAGCTCATACATCTGCGACATGTTGTCGATGGTGGCCTGCAGATCATCGCCCTGCTTGAGCATGTCCTTCATCCGGTCGTCCAGGAAGGACTGGTTTAACGCCTGGGTGGTGCCCTGCATGCCGAGCATGAACGGGATCGAGCTGTTCTCGATCGGGCTGCCGAGCGGTCGGGTGATGGTCGTCACCCGACCGATGCCGGGCTGTCGGAACATGGCCTTGGCAACGCGGTCGATCACCAGGAAGTCCGCCGAGTTGCGCAGATCGTGATCGCTCTCGATCATCAGCAGTTCCGGGCTCAGCCGCGCCGACGGAAAATGCCGTTCGGCGGCCGCAAAACCCTGCGCGGCCGGAATGTCATCCGGCAGGTAATGCCGATCGTTGTAGTCGGTTCGGTAGCCGGGCAGTGCCAGCAGACCAACCAGCGACAGCGCAACCGTCCCGATCAGAATCGGGCCGGGCCAGCGAACCACTGCTGCGCCGATGCGGCGCCAGAACCGTTCCCGCATAGCACGTTTGGGTTCCAGCGCGCCAAAATGACTGGCGACCGTCACCACGGCCGGTCCGAGCGTGAGTGCCGCGGCCACCACGACGACCATGCCGATCGCCAGCGGTACGCCCATTGATTGGAACATCGGACTGCGAGTGAAGTGCAGACAGAACATCGCACCCGCAATCGTCAGACCCGATCCGAGGATGACATGGGTGGTTCCGTGGAACATCTCGTAATAGGCGGCTTCGCGGTCCCGCCCCTTGCCTCGCGCTTCCTGGTAGCGGCCCAACAGGAAGATCGCGTAGTCGGTGCCGGCGGCGATCGCAACCATGGTCAGCAGGTTCACCGCGAACGTCGACAAACCGATCAGGTGGTAGTGCCCGAGGAGTGCCACCACTCCGCGGCCGACCGCCAACTCGAGGAACACCATGGCCAGTGCGAGCACCACCGTCACGATGGACCGGTAAACGAAAAGCAGCATCAACAAGATCACGCCGAACGTCAGCATCGTGATCAATTGCAGGCTGCGGTCACCGGCGATGTGAGTATCGGCAATCAGCGCAGCCGGTCCGGTGACGTATGTTTTGACGCCCGGCGGCGCGGGCACACTGTCCACGATGGTCTTGGTGGCTTCCACCGACTCGTTGGCCAGGCCCTCGCCCATATTGCCGGCCAGATAGACCTGAACGTAGGCGGCCTTGCCGTCGGAACTCTGCGAACCGGCCGCCGTCAACGGGTCTCCCCAGAAGTCCTGGATGTGCTCGACGTGGGTGGTGTCGGCATTCAGCTTCTGGATGATCTCGTCGTAGTACCGATGGGCCGACTCGCCGAGTGGCTCAGTGCCCTCGAGGACGACCATGACCGCGGTGTTGGACTTGAACTCGCCGAAGACCTCGCCGATCCGGTTCATCGCGATGGTTGACGGGGCGCTCTGGTCGGCCATCGGAACCGACTGTTCCTGGCCGACCACCTCAATCTGCGGCACCGCGGTATTGGTGACGACGGCCAGGGCAAGCCAGCCGATAATGATCGGTATCGACAGCAGCCGGATCCAGTGCGCGATGTGCGGCCGGGCGGGGCGCCCCACTGATTCCGGCGGCTGCTTCCGGGACAGCGTGATCATCCGGATTTGACGAGGCAGAAGGTTTGGGCGTTGACCCCGGTCGAGGTCTTCTCATCTTTGATCACGCCGTCGACGGTGATCCGGCAGCCGATGGTGTCGCTGTCGCCCTGAGCGACGATATTGGCGGCCGCCGCCGGCGCGGTGGTGCTCAGTTCCAGTGTCCACGGCAGCGTCACATCACGGGCGATCTGCGGTTCGGCATCGAGGTCGAGGTAATTCACGGTGGCCACGGTGCCCGGGGGGCCGAAGATCTCGTAGGTGACCTTCTTGGGATTGAACGGCTCCGGGTCACTGGCCAAACCACTACCCGGACGGGTGAGCTCGCTTTTGCCGAAGATGCCGTGCAGCCGGTCGACCGCGAACGCGGCCACCACCAACACCAGCGCGATCACCAACGGCATCCAGATGCGTCGCAGTCCCTTCACCAACCAATAACCGAGGCTGCGCCGGGTCTTCTTGGGCACGGCATCGCTGCCGGCCTTCGTGGGCGCGGCGTCACGCCTACGGAACCGCTTCGACTTCGGTGCCGGGTCCGGATCCGACGGGCCGCGGTGCGCGCCGGGGCGGTCTGTCGCAGCGCCGGCCGGGCTGTCCACTGTCACGCCCGGCTCCCTTCCGCGCCGCCCGGCGCGCTGTGCTGTAGGTCGATGCGGCAGGGGTTGGAAAACCCGTGTGCCACTGCTACATAGTAGGGCTAACAGTTGCGCGACGCGAAACACCTGTGACACGCGTCATGCGTCCGTCATTCGACGGTGCCGGTCATCCCGAAGTCCCCGAGCGCGCCGCCAAGAGCATCCAATAGCTGATCGATGGTCGTCGAGCCGTCGGCGTTGGTATGGCCGACACTGATGGACAACTGCCCCTGCACCCGGGCTCCGACCACCGGGAAGAACACACCGGCGTGCCGCCACAGGTGGGCTCGGTCGATCCGCTCGCACATCCGAACGGCGAAGTAGTCGGCGTCAGTGCCATCGGGACGGTTCACCGCCGGATCCAACAACCCCAGATTGGAACTACCGATCAGCCGGCCGCCCACCACCATGTTCTCAACGCGGCGGGCGAGGGCCTTGGGTACCACCGGAACCAGCGGCAGTGGCCCCACCAGCTGGTTTCGTTCCTCGCCCTGGGTGGACAGCGCGGCTTTCAACGCTGCGCGAACACCCCGCAGATCGCTGACGACCTCAGTGGGGTGTGCTGTCAACCGCACCGCGGTGAGCGCGTTACCCCGGGTATCTCCCTCGGTTCGCTCGCTGACGGGCACTGACAACGTCACCGTGCCGTCAGCTTCCACCCAATCCAGCCGCATACAAAGCCTGGCGACCAAACCCAGGAACAGCGAATTGCCGGTCCCACCGAGGCTTTCCGCGCATTCATCCCACTGGCGGGCGTCCAGATACGCCGTGACTGAGGGCACAGTCACCACCTCGCGGGGGTCCTCTACGGAGCTGGCGGCCTTAAGCCTGCCGGACGACGCAGGAGCATCGTTACTGCGCGCAACTCGAATAGCAGCGATGAGCGCCCGGGCCAGCTCCGGTAGCGCTCTTACCGTGGCGCGCGAATCTTCCAGCAGCACTTGTCTTTTCGGCAGGGAACGACCATCCGGGTAACCGAGATTCCGGGTCACCCCCTTAGCCGCATCGGTGACCGACACGGCGATACCGACACCGTCGGCAACAGTGTGCGAGACCACCAGGGTCACGGCTGTTTCACCGCCCGCGAAGGGCTGCACGGCCAGCCGCCACGACGGCCCGAATTCCGGATCGATCGGCCACGCGGCCTGCTCGTCGGTCCAGGCGGTCAACTCGCTGCGGGGCCGGGCGGCCGTGGACACGACGACATCGGGCGGGCCAGCCCAGGCGATCCACCGGTGCCGGCCGAACGGCAGTGGTGAGCGTTCGATTCGGCGGCCCAGAATGCCGTATCCGAGGTTGCGGTGGAACCGTCGCAACGCACCCAGGTCGACGTCGTGACTATAGATCCAGGTGTACTGGATCACCGGCCCGTGGCCAAGTGCGCGCAGGCCGAGGAAGGACGCCTGGTCGGTGTAGTCGAGCGTGTTGTCCACAGCAGCAATCGTAGGTGCGGAGCTACTTCTCGGGCTTGTGATCCATGCCCGACTCTTTGCGTTGTTGCGCGGTGATGGGAGCGGGTGCGTCGGTGAGCGGATCCACACCACCACCAGACTTGGGGAACGCGATCACGTCCCGGATCGAGTCCGCCCCGAACAGCAACGCGGTGATCCGATCCCAGCCGAACGCAATACCGCCGTGCGGCGGCGCTCCGAAGGTGAAGGCGTCAAGCAGGAACCCGAACTTCTCGTCAGCCTCGGCAGCATCGATTCCCATCACCGAGAACACCCGCTCCTGGGTGTCTCGCCGGTGGATACGGATCGATCCGCCGCCGATCTCGTGGCCGTTGCAGACGATGTCGTAGGCGTCGGCGAGCACCGCACCCGGATCGGTGTCGATGACGTCCGCGTACTCGGGCTTGGGCGCGGTGAACGCATGATGCACCGCCGTCCACGCACCGGTACCCACTGCGACGTCACCGGCCGCGGTCGCATCATCGGCAGCTTCGAACAGCGGCGGGTCAACGATCCACACGAATGCCCACGTGTCGGCATCGATCATGTCAAGTCGTCGGGCGATCTCTGCCCGCGCGGCACCCAGCAGCGCACGCGATGTCCTGACGGATCCTGCCGAAAAGAACACGCAGTCACCGGGTTTCGCGCCGACGTGCGCGGCGAGTCCGGCACACTCAGCGTCAGAGAGGTTCTTGGCAACCGGCCCGCCGAGGGTGCCGTCCTCGCCGATGAGCACATAGGCCAGTCCCCTGTGGCCGCGCTGTTTGGCCCAGTCCTGCCAGCCGTCGAGAGTCCGGCGGGGCTGTGACGCACCACCCGGCATCACCACCGCGCCGACATACGGCGACTGGAAAACTCGAAACGGTGTGGCGGAGAAGTACTCGGTGCACTCGACGAGTTCGAGGCCGAAGCGTAGATCCGGCTTGTCCGATCCGAACCGGCGCATGGCATCCGCGTAGGTCATCCGCGCGATCGGCCGCGGTAGCTCATAGCCGATCAGCATCCACAGCGCGGCCAGGATCTCCTCGGCGACGGCGATCACGTCGTCGGTGTCGACGAAGCTCATCTCCACGTCGAGTTGGGTGAACTCGGGTTGGCGGTCGGCGCGGAAGTCCTCATCGCGGTAACAGCGGGCGATCTGGTAGTAGCGCTCCATGCCGGCCACCATGAGCAACTGCTTGAACAACTGCGGGCTCTGCGGCAGGGCATAGAACGAGCCGGGCTGCAGCCGGGCCGGAACCAGGAAGTCGCGTGCCCCCTCCGGTGTGGAGCGGGTCAGCGTGGGTGTCTCGATCTCGACGAAGTCCCGGGCTGCCAGCACCCCGCGGGCGGCGGCGTTGACCCGCGAGCGCAACCGGAGGGCGTCACCCGGTCCGCCGGCGCGGCGCATATCCAGATAGCGGTATTTCAGCCGGGCCTCCTCGCCGGCCGCCTCGTCGAGTTGGAAGGGCAGCGGTGCACTCTCCCCCAGCACCGTCAGCGATGTCGCGTTGACCTCGATGTCACCGGTGGCGATATCTGAATTGGCGTTGCCCTCCGGCCGGATCTCGACCACACCGGTGACCGCGACGCAGAACTCCGCGCGTAGGCGGTGCGCCTGCTCGAGTACTCCGGCATCTCGGAAGACCACCTGGGTAATCCCGCTTACATCACGCAGGTCAATGAAGATCACTCCGCCGTGGTCGCGGCGGCGGGACACCCAGCCGGCCAGGGTGACCCTTTGCCCTGCGTCGGAGGCCCGCAACGAACCGGCGGTATGGCTGCGCAGCACTGACACTCCTCGACAGGGGGGACCGACCGGGCAAGTCTATGGATCGCGCCGATCGTGGTGACGACCAACACCCGCAAACGCCACCCGCAAACACAATTGTGGCAAGCTGTTTGAGATTGTTCATCGGCCGATCAGCGGCAGCATCAAGGAGCGCAGATGACCTTCAACGAAGGTATGCGGATCGACACCAGCACCACGCGATCCAGCGGCGGAGGCCGAGGCGGCCGTGGCATTGCGGTGGGCGGCGGGCTCGGCGGACTGGCGATCATGCTGTTGGCGCTGTTCCTCGGGGTCGATCCAGGCCAGATGGCGATGCCCCAGCAGCAGATGGGACCGAGTCAGTCCCAGCCGGGGTTCGATCTGGCCCAGTGCCGGACCGGCGCAGACGCCAACAAGTTTGCCGAATGCCGGGTGGTGGCCACCGGGAACTCCCTCGACGGGATTTGGGCGCAGCAACTGCGCGGCTACAAGCGGCCGAAAACTCAGCTGTTCAAGGGCAGTGTGCAGACCGGATGTGGTCCGGCCACCAGCGATGTCGGTCCGTTCTACTGCCCGGCCGACCAGACGGCCTACTTCGATGTCGATTTCTTCAACGTGCTCAAGACGGAGTTCGGATCCAGCGGCGGCCCCCTGGCACAGGAATACGTGGTCGCCCACGAGTACGGCCACCATGTGCAGAACCTGCTCGGCAACCTCGGCCGCGCGCAGCAGGGCGCTCAGGGCGCCACCGGCGGCGGGGTCCGCTCCGAACTTCAGGCCGACTGTTATGCCGGGGTGTGGGCGCACTACGCGGCCATCACCAAGCAACAGGGCACCGACGTGACGTATCTGGAACCGTTGAGCGACAAGGACATCGCCGACGCGCTCTCGGCGGCCGCGTCGGTGGGCGATGATCGGATTCAGAAGCAGACGACCGGCCGAGTCAACCCTGAGCAGTGGACGCATGGTTCCTCGCTGCAGCGCCAGAAATGGTTCACCGTCGGTTACCAGACGGGTGATGCCCAGAAGTGCGACACCTTCAGCGCCCGCGACCTAAACTGAAACCGGGCCTCAGAACCTCAGAACCTCAGCACCTCAGACAGATTCGTTCACCACGGCCGCAACGCGCACTGCACGCCACTGCCGCCCTGCTGGGACACCACGACCTGACCGTCAACGGCGATCTCGCAACGGAACTCGGGGTTCACCCGCAGTCCGCCACTGGCGCTGATGAACGCCCACTGGGTGGGGTTGGTCAACGTCGTCTGGAAGACCCATGGCGCGCCCGGGCCGACGGCGGTGCGAGCCAGGGGCATGAACAGCGGATCATTGGCTGATGCCTGGCTGGGCGGATCGGAAGTCACGTAGTAGATGTTGGCGGTCAGATCGCTCGTGGTGGTCACCGTGTAGGTGACCTGGTGGCCGACAGCCGGGTCGGCGCCCGCCGGTGGCGCGACGGGGACCCCGGCAAACAGCGCTGCGGCAGCCAGAACTGTCAGGTATCGCATAGTCGGCATATCGAACTCCGCCGTTGCGGCGTTACCTACCGGCCTCAGCCGGCATCACGCAGAACCGCGGGGCTCGCATGCGCCGGCAGCGCCTCGGCGTTGACCTGCTCGAACAACTCGATTGCTGACGCTATCGACTGGTCGACAAAGTAGGCCAGCCCGGCTCCGCTGGTCGGGCGGAATCGGTCCAGCACGGTGATTCCGACCAGAGCCGGATCGGACGAGTCGTGTACCACGGCCTCGGCCCCGCCACTGCCGGCTGTCCACCGGGTAGCCAGGCTTGTGAGCAGGTCACGCTTGGCCGCCGGATAGAAACGGTCCGGGGTGATGCTCAGTTGGACGTCATTGCGCGCCGCACCACTCACCTCGAGGTGCACGTGAAGGCGACCATTGCTGGCGTCCAGGCAGAAATCGGACTGGAAATCGACGAGAAAAAAGTACTCGTCATCGTGATGGCCGCGGAAATACCGGACACCCCTGGCGCGAAGGTACTCCTCGATCAGCGTGTTCATACCCGGTCAACGCCTCGGCATCGATGAGCGGTTCCCCGCCGAGGTTAAGAATTCAGTGAGCCTTCGCGCCGCACCGGAAACCCCGGTCAGGACAGCCGGGAAATCACGTCGGCAACAACCGCACTGACCGGCACATCGACCTGCTCGCCGGTGGAGAGGTCCTTGACTCCGATGGTTTCCGCCTCGATATCGCGGTCGCCGGCGATCAGGGCGATCACCGCACCCGACCGGTCGGCCGCCCGCAGTGCCGGCTTGATGCCGCGGTCGCCGTAGGCGAGGTCCACCCGGATACCGGCGCCGCGCAACTGGGCGGCCAACCGGGCGATCTCGAGTTTGGCCTGCTCCCCCAGTGGCACCCCGAACACCTCACAGCGGCTGGCATCCCCGGCGGTCTTGCCCTCCGCGCGAAGCGCCAGCAGGGTGCGGTCCACACCCAGGCCGAAACCGATCCCGGAGAGATCCTGGCCGCCGAGTTGGGCCATCAGTCCGTCGTAGCGTCCGCCGCCGCCGATGCCGGACTGGGCACCGAGGCCGTCGTGGACGAACTCAAACGTCGTCTTGGTGTAGTAATCCAGTCCCCGCACCAGTCGCGGGTTGATGACATACGGCACACCTAATCCGTCGAGGTGGGCCAGCACCGTGTCGAAGTGCTGCTTGGCGCTGTCCGAGAGGTGATCGAGCATCACCGGCGCTTGGGCGGTCAACTCACGCACCTGCGGCCGCTTATCGTCGAGCACCCGCAAGGGGTTGAGCGCCGCTCGCGCCCGGGTGGCCTCGTCGAATTCCAAGCCGAACAGGAAGTCCTGCAACAACTCTCGGTATTGCGCACGACAGGTGTCGTCGCCCAGGGAGGTGATCTCCAACCGGAATCCGTCCAGGCCCAGTGACCGGAAGCCGGCGTCGGCAATCGCGATCACCTCGGCGTCCAACGCGGGATCGTCGACGCCGATCGCCTCGATGCCGACCTGCTGAAGTTGGCGATAACGCCCGGCTTGCGGACGTTCGTAGCGGAAGAACGGTCCGGCATAACAGAGTTTGACCGGCAGCGCGCCGCGATCCAGACCGTGCTCGATCACCGCGCGCATCACGCCTGCGGTGCCCTCCGGGCGCAATGTCACCGACCGGTCGCCGCGGTCGGAGAAGGTGTACATCTCCTTGGACACCACGTCGGTGGACTCGCCCACCCCGCGGGTGAACAACGCGGTGTCCTCGAAGATCGGCAACTCGATATCGCCGTAACCGGCGCGACGTGCCACGGCCAGCAGTCCGTCGCGAACCGCGACGAACGCGGCGGAATCCGGTGGCAGGTAATCCGGCACGCCCTTGGGCGCCTGGAAGTCGCTCACAGCGGAAGTCCCTGGAGAAACGGGTTGGTGCGACGTTCCAGCCCGATCGTGGTGGACTCGCCGTGGCCGGGAAGAACCCGGGTGTCGTCGTCGAGCACGAGCAGTTTGGTGACGATCGAGTCGAGCAGATCCCGGCCGCTCCCACCGGGCAGGTCGGTGCGGCCGACGGACTGTTTGAACAAGGTGTCCCCGGTGAATGCCAGCGCACCGAATCCGGATTCGCCGCCGGCGTCGGGCACCCGGAACACGACCGATCCGCGGGTGTGCCCCGGGGTGTGGTCGACTGCCACGACGATGCCGCCGAAGTCGAGGGTGTCGCCGTCGCGGTCGAGTTCGACGATCTGTCGGGGTTCGCGGAACAGTGCGCCGAGGGCGAGTTGGCCGATTCGCGGTCCGAAGCCCTTGATCGGATCGGCCAGCATGAATCGATCGGCGGGGTGGATGAACGCGGGGCATCCGTAGGTGTCAGCCACTTTCTGCGCCGACCAGATGTGGTCGATATGTCCATGGGTGAGTAGCACCGCGGCAGGGGTCAGGCGGTTCTCGTCGAGGATCCGTCGCAAGGTTCCCATCGCCCGTTGACCGGGGTCGACGACGATCGCGTCCGACCCCGCCCGCGGAGCCAGCACGTAGCAGTTACAGGCCAACATGCCGGCCGGGAACCCGGTGAGTAACACGGTTACCAGTGTCCCATTAGCGGGCTCCCAACCCACGGTTCGGGTGGGTCGCAGCCCCAGCTCACATGATCAACTGGCAGACTCGGGGAGCAATCCAGTGTGCGAATTTGGAGGATTACGCGGTGCCCAGCAACGAGGAACGACGCGAGACGGCCCAACGCAAGCTTGAGGAACAACTGGAAAGCAACGCGCGGCAGGACAGACAGCGACGCATCCTCACGGTGGCGGGGGCGGTCGTCGCCATCGCCGCCGCGGCAGCGGCGATCGTCACGTTCGTCGTGAAGGACAAGAATGCCGGCACCGACACCGCCGCGTCCGACACCGCAGCATCCACCTCGGCGGCACCCGCGACTACCGCGCCCCGCGGCGGCGATGGCCAGTTGCCGGCCTTCAAGGCTGCCGCCGATCTGGGCGCGAACTGCCAGTACCCGGCCGCTCAGAAAGCCAGCCGACAGGTCGATGCGCCGAAGTCCGGCAAAGTCCCGACCGATCCGGCGACGATCAGCGTCAGCATGTCCACCGACCAGGGCAACATCGGACTGGTACTCAACAACGCCGAGGCGCCCTGCACCGTCAACAGCTTCGCCAGTCTGGCCCAGAAGGGCTACTTCAACGACACCATCTGCCACCGGTTGACCACGTCCACCGCATTGGGTGTGCTGCAGTGTGGTGACCCGAGCGGAACCGGGTCGGGTGGCCCGGGCTACCAGTTCGGCAACGAATACCCCACCAACCAGTACCCAAAGAATGATCCGGCCCTGCAGAAGGCCGTGCTCTACCCGCGCGGCACCCTGGCGATGGCCAACGCCGGCCCTGACACCAACGGCAGTCAGTTCTTCCTGGTGTACAAGGACTCGCAACTCCCGCCGGGTTACACCGTTTTCGGCACCATCGACGGCACCGGCTTGGCCACGCTGGACAAGATCGCCCAGGGCGGTGTCGCAGGCGGTGGCGGGGACGGCAAGCCGGCCACCGAAGTCAAAGTCAAGTCCGTTCTGCTGGATTAGCGAACCCGGATGAGCGTTCCACCGCCGCATGAACCACCACCGGCCTACGGACCGGCCCAGCCCGCGGGCTTGCCACAGCCCGCGGTACCGGCACAGCCCTACCCGGGCTACCCGTATCCGCCGTACGCCTACCCACCGCTACCGACCAACACCATGGCGATCGCGTCACTGGTGTGCGCGTTCGTTTTCGCCCCACTGGGCATCGTATTCGGCCACCTGTCCCTGTCGCAGATCAGGCGGACCGGCGAGGATGGCCGCGGCCTGGCGATCGCGGGTCTGGTGATCGGATATGTGGTGACGATCGCCACGATCGTGGCCGTGCTGGCGGGGACGTTGTTATTCGCCTGGGCGGCCCGGGTGGTGCGGGAGTCCACGGATCCGGGTGGGGCGGGCATCCCGAGGTATCACGCCTCGGCGCCGTACACCACGGAATCGTCAGGCGGCGCTGGTCATCCGGTAGACGTCGTACACGCCTTCGACGTTGCGAACCGCGTTCAGCACGTGGCCTAGATGCTTCGGGTCGCCCATCTCAAAAGTGAAGCGGCTGATCGCAACCCGATCGTCGGAGGTGGTCACTGATGCGGACAGGATGTTCACCCGCTCATCGGCGAGCACGCGCGTGACATCGGATAGCAGCCGGTGCCGATCGAGGGCCTCGACCTGGATGGCGACGAGGAACACCGACGTCGGTGACGGCGCCCACAGCACCTCGATGATGCGCTCGGATTGCAGGCGGAGGTCTTCGGCATTGGTGCAATCGGTGCGGTGCACACTCACCCCACCACCTCGGGTGACGAAACCCATGATGTTGTCGCCGGGCACGGGTGTGCAGCACTTGGCCAGCTTCGTCAGCGTGCCGGGCGCTCCCGGTACCGCGACGCCGGAGTCCTCGGTGCCGCGTTGCCGAACCAGCATCGTGGCCGGCGTGGACCGCTCCGCGAGTTCGTCTTCAGCACTTTCGGCACCGCCGAGTTGAGCCAGCAGTCGCTGCACGACGTGGCGTGCAGACGCGTGACCCTCGCCGACAGCGGTGTACAGCGCCGACACGTCGGCGTAGCGCAACTCCTGCGCCAGTGCGCTCATCGCCTCGCCGTTGACAAGTCGCTGCAACGGCAGACCGCCGCGACGAACTTCCCGGGTTATCGACTCCTTACCCGCTTCCAGCGCTTCCTCGCGACGCTCCTTGGCGAACCACTGCCGGATCTTCGCCTTGGCCCGCGGCGACACCACGAAACCCTGCCAGTCCCGAGAGGGTCCGGCGGTGGGCGCTTTCGAGGTGAAAACCTCGACCAGTGCGCCGTTTTCGAGCGTGCGCTCCAGCGCCACCAGCCGTCCGTTGACCCGAGCGCCGATGCAGCGGTGGCCCACCTCGGTGTGCACCGCGTAGGCGAAGTCCACCGGGGTCGAGCCGGCGGGAAGGGTGACCACGTCGCCTTTGGGCGTGAACACGAAGATCTCCTGTACGGCAAGGTCGTAGCGCAATGACTCCAGAAACTCGCCGGGGTCGGCGGCTTCGCGTTGCCAATCGAGAAGCTGACGCATCCACGCCATATCGTCGATCTCGGCCGCCGCGTGCGGGTGCGGAATACCGTTGCGGCCCTTGGCTTCTTTGTAGCGCCAGTGCGAGGCGATGCCGTATTCGGCGGTGCGGTGCATCTCGCGGGTGCGGATCTGAACTTCCAGCGGCTTGCCCTCCGGCCCGACGACCGTGGTGTGCAGGGACTGGTACACCCCGAACCGGGGCTGGGCGATGTAATCCTTGAACCGGCCCGGCATCGGTTGCCACAGGGAGTGCACGACGCCCACGGCGGCGTAGCAGTCCCGGATCTCGTCGCACTGGATCCGCACCCCGACCAGGTCGTGGATATCGTCGAAGTCGCGGCCCTTGATGATCATCTTCTGATAAATCGACCAGTAGTGCTTCGGTCGGCCCTCGACCTCGGCAGTGATCTTCATTCCGCTCAGTGCGGCACCGATGTCCGCACGCACCCTGGCCAGATAGGTATCGCGGGACGGCGCCCGGTCGGCTACCAGACGCACGATCTCCTCGTAACGCTTGGGATGCAGGATTGCGAACGATAGGTCCTCAAGCTCCCATTTAACGGTGGCCATCCCGAGCCGATGCGCAAGGGGCGCAATGACTTCCAGCGTTTCGTGAGCTTTGTGCACTTGCTTCTCGGGGGGCAGGAACCGGATGGTCCGCATATTGTGCAGCCGGTCGGCGACTTTGATCACCAGCACCCGGGGATCGCGGGCCATCGCGATGATCATCTTGCGGATTGTTTCGCCTTCGGCGGCATTTCCCAGAACAACCCTGTCCAGCTTGGTGACCCCATCGACCAGGTGACCCACCTCATCACCGAAATCATCGGTCAGCGCAGCCAGTGTGTAGCCGGTGTCCTCCACGGTGTCGTGCAGCAGCGCGGCCACCAGGGTGGTGGTGTCCATGCCGAGTTCGGCCAGGATGGTGGCCACCGCCAACGGGTGGGTGATGTAGGGATCCCCGGAGCGGCGCAACTGAGTGGCATGCCTGGCTTCGGCCACCTCATAACCACGCTGCAGGATCGCCAGGTCCGCCTTCGGGTAGACCTCCCGGTGTAGGGCGACGAGGGGCTCGAGCACGGGGTTGATGGCGCTGCGCTGTGCAGTCATTCGCCGGGCCAGCCGGGCCCGCACCCGCCGCGATGCACTGATTGTGGACTTCGGGGCCTCCGAGCGCTGCTCAGGCAGCTCGGTGGCCGGCAGCGTCGGAATGCCGCCCGTGTCGTCCGCCATGGTCACCTCCGGCCCGTGCTGAGGAACGTGCTGTGAGGATATCGCCTCAGACGACCTGCAGGCTGCGCACGGCCAGTGGGTCAAGCAGTCCGCGCCCGCCGAGGGCGGTTAACTCCAACACCAGAGCAGCGCCGGTGACAACCGCGCCGGCGACGGTGAGCAGGTCCCTGGCCGCGGCCACCGTTCCGCCGGTCGCCAGCACGTCATCGATGATGGCGACCCGGCGCCCTGCCAGTTCGATGCCTTCGGCGGGGATCTCCAAGGTGGCGGTGCCGTACTCCAGGGTGTAACTCCGACTGTGCACCGGAGGCGGCAACTTGCCGCCCTTGCGGATGGCAAGTACCCCGACGCCCAGTCGGTGGGCCACCGCACCGGCGAGCAGGAATCCGCGCGCGTCGATCCCGGCAACCAGGTCGGCTCCCCCAACTAGCTCCGCGAGGGCGTCGGTCACCGCGGCGAACCCGCGGTCGTCGGCGAGCACCGGCGTCAGGTCGCGGAAGAGAACCCCGGGCAGCGGGAAGTCGGGCACCACCCGGGTCAGTGCGGCCACAATGTCGGCGACGTCACGCTCCCCCGGCGTCATGGCCTGAGCACCCATCGGTCCATGTTCCAGCCGGCGCCCCACCTGGTGGGGTTGGCCTCGACGGCGAACATCTTCGCCGACGCGATCACGGTGCGCTGCTGTCGGTACAGCGGAAGGGTCGGCACGTCGCCCCACAGGATGGGTGAGGCGTCGGCGAGCAGTCGGATCTGCTCCTTGGGATCGGTGGTGACGGCCAGGGCTGAGATGATGCCGTCGATCTGGGGGTTGGAATAACCCGACAGATTATTGCCGTTGCCGGTGTGCAATGTGTAGGCATCCAGCGCCGACGATCCTGTGGATCCGCTGCCGGCCGCACCGCCGGTACTGGCCAGCAATGCGTCAATCTGGCCGTCCCGCAACGTTTGTGGGCCGGTGACATCCGACGTCACATCCAGCACGGTGATTCCCGCGGCGGCACACGACTTGGTAATGGCGGCCATGGCCGCAGCCAGCCTCGGGTTCGGCGCCTGATAACCGATCCGCACGGTCAGCGGCTGACCGCCAATCGCGGTGCGGGCGGCATCCGGGTTAGCGACGCTGAATTGTCCGGCCTCCGCGGTGGCCTCGACTGCGCTGAAGGCGTCGTCGCTGACCAGGTTGAGCCGCGCATTCGCGATCGGCATTGCGGCGTTTGCCGCGATGACATCACGCGGCGTGCACAACGCCATCGCCTTGCGCGCAGGCGGTGCCGACAGCGGACCCGCGGCGGAAAAGATGAGTTGTTCGATCCCCCCGGACGGGATTTCGGTGCGCCGATATCCGTCGGGTGTGGTCAGGGTTCCCGAGGACCCGGTCGCGACGTCGACGACATGAAAACTGCCGTTGTTGATCCGGTCCTGGACGTCGACGCCGCGCGGCCACACCGTCACCCGGTTGGTCAATGGTTTGGCGCCCCACCACCGGTCGTTGGCGATCAGCTGGATTGACCCGTCCGGTGACACCGACGCGATCTTGTACGGGCCCGACGACGGGAATTTCGTGAGGTCGATTTCGCCTGTGAAATTCCAGATGGTGCTCCACCCGTCCGCGATCCGGGCCACCGCGGCCGGGTCCCCGCTCTGCAGTGCGGCGTTAACGTCGAGGCCCAGGGCGTCGCCGAGGACGTGCGACGGCATCATCGAGGTGGCACCGAACAACTGCGCGTAGTCCGCGACGCCGCGGTTTGGGAAGTAGTTGACCCGCGCACTCTTCGCACCGGACTGGCACTCGATACCGGCGATGTCGAGATAGCCGGCCTGACTGGCGGCATCAAAGCCGGGGAACCGTCCGGACTGCGCGGCCCACGCCAGCACCATGTCATCACAGGTGACTGGCCTGCCGTCGGAGTAGACGGCGTTGTCGGCGATCTGATAGTCGAGCGCCAAGGGCTCGCGGCCCGCCACCGACACCGATCCGAAGTCGCGGTCGGCCAGTGCCTGTCCGTCGGGCCCGTGTAGGCCGAAACCGGTGAGTACCCGGGCGAATGCCTGGGGACCGGCCGACGCCGCCCCATTGACCGTATTGGTGTTGTAGCTACTGAAGATGCCGTCGACGGCGTAGTTGACCTGATCTACCCCAGCGTCGGCGCACGACGTCAGGAAACTCGAAACCAGCACGGCGGAAACAGCCACCGCCGCGAAAACGGTCGTGCGGCGACGACGGGGAGCCACGAACGGCCTATCGATCCCGCTTGCCGGAGGGCCGACTCGGGCGAACCGGTCGGGCGCCCGGTACGGGCTTGGAGACCCCGGCCGATGCGCTGATCGCCGCTTCGGATTCGTCGACGACGTCAGTCGATGGTTTGCTCACCGACTCGGCGGGCTTGCGGCGGTTGAGCACCCGTCGGGTGTGGTTGCGGACGAGTGCGGTCCGCTCCCGCATCGTCACCAGCAGTGGGGTCGCGAAGAAAATCGACGAGTACGTGCCGACCAGGATGCCAACCAACTGCACCAAAGCCAGGTCCTTGAGCGTGCCGACACCCAGAATCCAGACCGCGACGACAATCAGTGACAGCACCGGCATGCTCGAGATCAGGCTGGTGTTGATCGATCGCATGAAGGTCTGGTTGATGGCGAGGTTGGCCTGCTCGGCGAAGGTTCTTCGGGTGGTGTGTTCGAAACCCTTGGTGTTCTCCTCGACCTTGTCGAACACGATCACGGTGTCGTAAAGCGAGAATCCGAGGATGGTGAGCAGGCCGATCACCGTCGCCGGCGTCACTTCGAAGCCCACCAGCGAGTAGACCCCGGCGGTGGTGAGCAGGTCGAAGCCCAGTGCCGCCAGGGCCGCCAGCGCCATGTACTTCTCGTAGCGCAGCGTGATGTAGATGGTGACCAGCACGAGGAAGACCGCGAGCGCGATCAGTGCCTTCTTGGTGATCTGACCACCCCAGGTCTCCGACACCGCCGAATCGCTGATCGCCTGTTTACTCGGCTTCCCGTCCTCGCCCCTGGGCTGGAACCTGGTGAATAGTGCCTCGCGAAGCTTGGCGGTCTGATCGTTGGTGAGGGCCTCCGACCGGATCTGCACGGTGGACGTCGATCCGTTGCCGACTATCACCACCGACTCTGCGTTCTTACCGATGGTCTGGGCGAAGGTCTCCTCGACCTGGCTGATGCTGGCTTCCCCGTCCGACCCGCTTCGGGGGAAAGACATCTTGGTTCCGCCCTGGAAGTCGATGCCAAAGGTGAAGCCGCGCAACACAATACTGGCGATCGCAATTCCGACGATCAGGAAGCTGATGCCGAACCACAGCTTGCGGCGGCCGACCACCTCGAACGCACCGGTTCCGGTGTAGAGCCGGGTGAAGAACCCGTGCCGGGGAACCCGTCCCGCCGCACCGAGTTCGACCGCAGTGGTCTCGATGTCGTCGATCTCGATGTCGTCGGTCTCCAGATCGATATCGGTGGTCTCGATCACCTCGGACACGTCGACGTCATCATCGTTATCGGTCATCGGGTTATCGGTCATCGGACTATCCCCGTCCCGTCGCAGCGACTGTGTCCGACTGCCCGGCCGCCCGACGCTCCCGGGCGATCTGCTGTACCGCGCCGAGACCGTTGAATGCGGGCTTGGCCATGGTGGCCGACTTCGAGGCCAGGTACACGAGCGGCCAGGTGACCAGGAACACCACGACGACGTCGAGGATCGTGGTCAGGCCGAGGGTGAAGGCGAATCCCTTCACCTGTCCGACTGCCAGGAAGTACAGCACCGCAGCGGCCAGGAAGCTCACCGCGTTGCCGGACAGGATCGTCTTGCGCGCCCGGGCCCAGCCTCGTGGCACCGCCGATCGGAAGGATCGGCCCTCGCGGATCTCATCCTTGATGCGTTCGAAGAACACCACGAACGAGTCGGCGGTGGTACCGATGCCGATGATCAGACCGGCGATGCCGGCCAGGTCCAGGGTGTAGTTGATGTAGCGGCCGAGCAGCACCAGGATGGCGAACACCATGGCTCCGGAGGCCACCAGTGACAGCGCGGTGAGCAGACCCAGCACCCGGTAGTAGAGCAGCGAGTACACCAACACCATGGCAAGGCCTATCGCACCGGCGATCAACCCGGCCCGCAGAGACGTCAATCCCAGTGTGGCCGAGACCGTTTCGGCTTCCGACGATTCGAAGGACAGCGGAAGCGAGCCGTACTTGAGGACGTTGGCCAACTGCTTGGAACTGTCCACGGTGAACGGTGGATCGCCGCCGCTGATCTGGGTGCGCCCACCGGGGATGGCCTCCCGGATCTGGGGTGCGCTCACCACCTGGGAGTCGAGCGTGAAGGCGGTCTGGGTGCCGATGTTCGCGGCGGTGAAATCACCCCACGTGGTGGCGGCGTCGTCTTTGAACTCAAGGTCCACGACATAAGCCCCACTCTGCTGATCGAAGCCGGACGTGGCGTCCTTGATCTGATCTCCACTGATGATCGACTTGTCGAGGATGTAGATGTACTTGTGATCCTGCGAGCACGTCACCAGTGGTAGTTGCGGGTCGTCGTTGCCGGCCAGGATGTCTTCCTGGTCGCAGCGTCCGGCCATGTATTGCACGGAGATCAGCAGCAGATTCTGGTTGTTGCTCTGCCGCAGTTCCTTCTCGAACTTGATCCGCGCGGCCAGGTCTTGGCGCGGGTCCGGCGGTCCGGGTGGCGGTGCCGGGGCACCCGGTGTCGCCGGGGCCGATGACTGGCCGGGCGCCGGGGAGGGCGTCGGTGCCGGAGGCGATGCCGGCGGGGATGTTGCCGGGGCCGAAGGGGACGTTGATTCCGTCGATGGCACCGCCGGAGGCGTCGGCTCAAGCGGGTACGGGCGTGGCTGCGGTGCGGGACTGGCCGGGGCGGGCGCCGGCGGCGGACTCGGTGGAACCGGCGCCGCACCCGGTGGTGCTGCGGGAGCGCCGGGTGCGCCCGGAGGCTGTGGCGCGCCAGGCGGTGCCCCGGGTGCGCCAGGCGCACCATCGGGTTTCTTGTTGACCGCCTCGACCGGAATCGGTTGGCCGATCACCGGGCGGACGAACAACCGGGCGGTCTGGCCGAGGTTGCGTGCTTCATTGCCGTCATTGCCGGGGACGGTGATGACGAGGTTGTCACCGTCGATCACCACCTCCGATCCCGAGACTCCGAGGCCGTTGACGCGGGAGCTGATGATCTGCAGGGCCTGGTCGAGCGCATCCCGGGTGGGCTTCGAGCCGTCCGGGGTGCGCGCGGTCAGGGTGACCCGGGTGCCGCCCTGCAGGTCGATTCCGAGTTTGGGCTTGGCCTCCTTGTTACCGGTCAGGAATACCAGCAGGTAGAGGCCGACCAGGGCGACCAGGAACACCGACAGGTAGCGGTACGGATGCACCGGCGACGAAGACGATGCCACGTTGTTGATTCTCCTAGTCGTATGCCGCGTTACCGGCGCGAAGCCGCCTGGCGGTGGTCTGCGCTCCCCGCAAAGGGTACGGGTCGCGGCGGGCGGTCAGTCTCAGGACAGGCGGTCGGCGTCGTTCTCGGTCACTTCGTAGGTCCGGTTGCCGGCACCCGCCTCGCCATCCTGCGGCAGATCCGAGGCGATGCGGTTGCGGACCGCCAGTTTCATCCAGCGCGTCACCACGCCCGGTGCAATCTCCAGGTCCACGGTGTCCTCGCCGATACCCGCGATCGTTGCCTGCAGACCTGACGTCGTATTCACCCGATCCCCGATGCGCAGCGATTGCTGCAGGTCGACGGTGGCCTGCATGGCCTTGCGCTGGCGCCGCGAGGCGAAGAACATGAACGCACCCATGATGATGATCAGGGGCAGGAAACCAAGCAGTTGCTCCATCGCGGCGTCTCTTTCGGTTCGTCGATCCGGGACCGCCGATCACGGGCCCGCGCCTGACAAGTGTGCCATTGGACGAGGCGGGACCGCATTGCCCTGGCCGCAAACAGGACCGAGGATGGCCCGATGGACCTGATCGAGGCGTTGCGGACCACCGGCACAGTGCGCGAGTTCACCGATGACCCGGTGCCCGACGAGGTGCTGGCGCGGGTTCTCGATACCGCCCGCTTCGCGCCCAGTGGCGCCAACGCCCAGGCCTGGCACGTCGTTGTGGTGAAGGATCCCGACACCAGGACGCGGCTTCGCGACCTCTACCTGCCCGGCTGGCACGACTATCTCGCGATGGGCGCCGCCGGTCTGCGCCCGTGGGCACCGGGTAATGACCGCGCCGCCGAGCAGGCTGCCGTGGCGGCAGCGCCGGAGGGTGTGGCCGCCGCGGCCGCCCAGGGGTTCGCCGCGGATCTCGACCGGGTACCGGTACTGCTAATGATCTTCGCCGACCTGACGAAACTGGCCGCGGTCGACCGCGACCTGGACCGCTACTCCTTCGCCGGCGGCGCCTCCATCTACCCCTTCGGCTGGAACATCCTGCTGGCCGCCCGCGCCGAAGGGCTTGCTGGTGTGCTCACCACGATGCTGATCCGCGAGGAGGACGCGGTGAAGGGATTGCTCGGCGCGCCGGAGCAGTGGGCGTTGGCCGCGGGGATCGCGCTGGGCCATCCGGTGCGCCAGCCCCGACGCCTTCGCCGCGCGCCGGTCGAATCCTTCACGACGGTGGACCGCGTCGACGGCGGGCCATTGTGATCTGCGCCCTGACGTGTTGTCCGGCCGGGATTTCAGTTGCGTCGCGTTGTCGGCCGACTACTCTCTGATAACAGGGAAAGTCAGGAGAACACCGTGAGCACCATGGAACTCGGCACCGTCGAGCAGAGCCGCAAACTCGTCACCGCGATCCCCGGACCGGTCTCCACCGCACTGGGTAAGCGCCGGGTGGCCGCGGTCTCCCGCGGCGTCGGCGTCACCATGCCGGTATTCGTCGCGCGCGCCTCCGGCGGCATCATCGAGGACGTCGACGGCAACCGGTTCATCGACCTGGGTTCAGGTATCGCCGTCACCACGATCGGCAACTCCTCGCCGCGGGTGGTCGACGCGGTCCGCGAGCAGGTGGCCGACTTCACCCACACCTGTTTCATGGTGACGCCCTACGAGAAGTACATCGCCGTCGCCGAACACCTCAACCGGCTCACCCCGGGGTCAGGCGAAAAGCGCACGGCACTGTTCAACTCCGGTGCCGAGGCGGTCGAGAACGCCGTCAAGATCGCACGCTCCTACACCGGCCGGTCCGCGGTGGTCGCGTTCGACCACGCCTATCACGGCCGGACCAACCTGACGATGGGGCTGACCGCGAAGTCGATGCCGTACAAGAGCGGTTTCGGTCCGTTCGCGCCCGAGATCTATCGCGCCCCGATGTCCTACCCCTACCGCGACGGCCTGATCGACAAGGAGTGGGCCACCAACGGCGAACTGGCTGCCGAGCGCGCGTTGACGGTGATCGACAAGCAGATCGGCGCGGCAAACCTGGCGGCCGTGATCATCGAGCCGATCCAGGGCGAGGGCGGATTCATCGTTCCCGCACCGGGATTCATGCCCGCGTTGCGTGCCTGGTGTGCCGACAACAACGTGGTGTTCATCGCCGATGAGGTGCAGAGCGGTTTCGCCCGCACCGGTGCGATGTTCGCCTGCGAGGACGAAGGCATCGAACCCGACCTGATCATCACCGCCAAGGGCATCGCCGACGGCCTGCCGCTGTCGGCGGTGACCGGTAAGGCCGAGATGATGGATGCGCCTCATGTCAGCGGACTGGGCGGAACCTACGGCGGCAATCCCCTTGCGTGCGCCGCGGCACTGGCCACCATCGAGACCATCGAACTCGACGGCATGCTGGATCGCGCCAAGCGGATCGAGAAGCTTATGAAGGACAAGCTGAACCGGATGCAGGCCGACGATGACAGGATCGGTGACGTTCGCGGACGCGGCGCGATGATCGCCATCGAGTTGGTGAAATCCGGCACGGCTGAACCCGATCCGGATCTGACCAAGGCGCTGACCACGCTCGCGCACGCCCAAGGGGTGCTGGTGCTGAGCTGCGGCACGTTCGGCAACGTTCTGCGGTTCCTGCCGCCGCTGACGATCAGCGATGAGTTACTGCTCGAGGGCCTCGACGTTCTTGCGGAGATCCTCGCCGGGATCTGAGGGCGTCCGCGGGGTGACAATCGTTGCCAACATGGCACGTCAGTCTCGTCTCGACAGACACAGAGCGTCCCACTTGGTGGATTGTGTTTGCCGAGAATCTCTTTCGGCGGATATCAGCACCCGATCGGTGCCGCTACCGGGCGAGATTACGTAATTTCACGGATTGCTGCGGGGGTGGTTGTCCACTAGTCTGCGGCCAATGGCACCGCTGAGGAGACTTCTGAACTCAGCGCTTTCGGCCGTGGCCGCTATCGCGATTGCCGTAACGGGATGCCCTATTCCGGCCGCAGCCGACGACGACCCCGTGCCGGTTGGACCCTTGCCGGTTGGCCCCCCGCCGGCCGGGCCCGTCCTGGCGCTGGCCGATATAGGTGCCCTTGCGCCGCTGTCCTTCTTCACTAACCACGGAAAGGCCGGACTGATCTTTCCGGTGCCGCCGGGATTAGTCCCGGAGGCGCTGACTGCGACGGTGGAGCTCCCGGCGGATATCGGGATCGGAACCGTGACGGTGAGCCAGGATGATCGCACCATCACGCGGGTAGCACTGCCCGCGACGGATATGGCGCCGATCTCGATTCCGTTGGCGGGAGCCGAGATCGTCGACAACTCGGTGACGCTTCAACTGCGGACCGACCTGTCACCGCCTGAGGGCCGCTGCCCGGACCTGGCCAACCCGGTGCGGCTCACCAACGGCGCGGTGGCCTTCGCCGGGGTCGAGAGTCCGCCCAGTACCATCGCAGACTTCCTGCCGCCGGTGCTACGCAAGTTGACCATCGCGATCCCGGCAACGCCGACCATGGCCGAATCCGATGCGGCGATCCGACTTTCGGCAGCGGTCGTGGCGCACTACGGTGCTCAACCCACCATCGTCGAGGTCGTTCCGACGGAGCCCGCCCCGCCGCCGTCGTTGCCCTTCGAACGACAGATCGTCATCGCGCAAGGCCCCGCGGCGGGCCTTGCGCTGCAGCCCGGCGTCGATCCCATCCCGCGGCTGCGCATCTCGGGCTCAGACAACGACCTGACCAACCAGGCCCGCCTGCTGTCGGCAGACGTCTCCCGGTTGGCCATCAGCTCCGAAGCAGTCGCCGGACCGCTCACAACCAGTCCGCAGCTGCCTGGCGACGTCACCACGTTGACGGCACTCGGCCAGGCGGGGGCCTCCGCGGTCGCCCTGAGTCCGCGGGTGTCGATCGGCGTCGACCAGACGAGGCTGGGACGCGCCGCCCACTCGGTCCGCCTGCAACTGAAAGGGTCCTACACCCCGATCCCCGCCAGTGTCAGCGCACGATTGGTCGCGAACATCGGCGACGAGACCATCGCGCAGTGGCCCACCGATGCCACCGGGGCGATCGACCGATGGGTGAGCATCCCCGATCGATTGTTGCGGCGCTACACCACTGTTGATTTCGCGTTGAACGTCGCCGGCAACGTCGGCCGGTGCGACGAGTTCCTGCCGTTAACGCTGACCGTCGACGGAGACAGCGTGGTGCAGAGCGAGCCCGCGGTTCCGCCGCTGCCAGGAGGATTTCAGTCGCTGCCGCAAGCATTGATGCCCAGGGTGGAGATCGGAATCGGCGCCGATGCGTTCGCCGACACCGTCCGTGCCGCCGCGATCGTCGTCGGCCTGCAACGGATGGTGGCACTGCCGCTGTACACCGTTGCTACCGAACTCCAGAAGGCGATCGACAGCCCCAACCCGGCCATTCTCATTGCGGCTGACGGCTGGAACCATCCGGAGATTCCCCTGCCGCTGAGTGCCACCGACAGCAGTGTGACGCTCCAGGCCACAGACGAGTCGGGAGCACCGACCACGCTCACCCTCAATCCGACTCTGCGCTACGGCTCGCTGCAGACCTTTTTCGAAGGGGGGCGATCAGTGCTCGTCGCAACCTCGAATGCTGCCCCGGGCGAACTCGATGAACTCCTTCGCTGGCTGGGCGCCGACGGGCGCCGGTGGCCCCGGCTCGATGGGACCGTGTTGATCGCCGCACCGGGCCGGCAGCCCGTCACGGTGCGTCCGCAGTCGGGGACTTCTGATACAGCGACCGAACCGGGAGATACCGAGAACGTGTGGTGGGCCGTCGCGGGCGTCACCGCAGCCGCTCTGATCGGGTACGCGTTCATTTGGCGACAATCCCGCCGCGCCACTTCCGAACGCTGACGATGACGACGGTCGCACCCCCACCGGCTTCCCCGCGAACCCTAGCGAGACGGTTCGGGATGCATAAGCCGGTTCTCAGAACGGCGTTGCGGTGCTCTTTCATCGCGGCAGCAACCCTGCTGGCTTTCCACGAGTCGCTGCAGAGCCTGGTCGCCACCACTCGCGCCGGTGGCCTCATCGGCTACTACTGGCTCATGCTGCTGGCCGTGGCGTTCGCCGCCGTGGCCGTCGCACGGCGGCAACCAGTCGAATTACCCATCTATGACCGCCAGACGGACATCATCGTCGGCGGTCTGGTGTTTGTCCTGGCGATTCTGGTGCAAGGTGTTCTGCTCGAACGGTATTCGCTGTATTTTCTTCTGCTACGCATCGATCTGTTCGCAATGGGCGCATTCGTCCTGGGTGCCAGCATCGTGCTGTTCGGTCTTCGGCCGGTGTCCCGATTCGCCTGGGTGTGGGCGCTGCCGCTGTTGATGGTGCCACTGGCGTATCAGATCACCGTCATCCTCCTCGGTGGCACCAGGGCGGCCGCGGGTGCGGCCGCCGTGCTGATCGCCGCAGCCGCCACCGCTATCGCCGTCGGGCGCACGCGGCGGCGGGCGGCCATCGGTGCGGTCAGCACGTTGGGGATCGGGTTGGCATTCCTGGCCGTCATGGCGGTCTCCATGCCGAATGCGGCGCGGCTGGCTTTCCAGATGGGTCCCGCGACGCTGTCGATGTTCATCGTCGCTGGCAGTCTCTACCTGCACGCCCGCCGCGGTCGACCCAAACGTATTCTCGAGCGCACGATCCGGCCGTTGACGACCCGGCAGGTGTGGGCCGGTATTGCGCTGACACTGGCGGCGGCGGCGGCACTGTCGTTGGTGCACCTGCCCAAGCCTGGAATCGCCCCGACATGGGTCAGAGCAATGACGTTCGGCCAGCCGCTGACCGCACCGGCCGGGTGGCACGTCAACGCGGAACGCGAGTATGCCTGGGTCAGGCGCTTTCATGGTCAACGGGCCGTTCTGATCCGCCAACGGATAGTCGCCGACACCGCTGATCCGCGGTGGGACACCCTGGGCCGGCCACGCACCGTCATGGTCGATACGACGAGCACCTGGCGACCGATCTCCCTGGAGGCGTTCCCGGCCACTATCCCCTACGACGAATCATCCAGCAGGATCAGCAACCCGCGCCTCATCGACCTTGGGCATGGAATTACCGGCGCGCTGGTCAACGCGGTCAACGACAAGCTGTTCCTGAGCTACGACATTCTCATCTGGACATGGCGCAACCAGGACTCCGCCCAGCGGGTAATGCTCATCTCGGTCGACAATCATGATGCGGACGCACAGTTCCCCGAACCCAGTGGCGGATTCGGGGCAACACTGCGCACCATGCTCGACGTTCTGTTTCGGGGCAGCACCGTGACCTCGGATCGTGACCCCGCCTTCAAAGATGCCGGCCTGCTGACCGAGTTTGGCCGCGCGCTAGTCGATACTCAACTACAACAGGCGGGGCAATCGCAGTGAGCGCCCGGCCCGGGTTCGACCTCGACAACCTGACGCCCGACCAGCAGCAGCGCGCCCTCGACCGCGCCGTCAATGGTCTGCGCGCCGACGACCCGCTGCGCTCGGCCGCCGTTTCTGCGGTGGGCTGGCAGCGCGCAGCGCTATGGACACTACTCGTCATGATTTTTGCATTCGTCATCTGGAAACCACTGCAGACGGCAATCGCACTGCTCGGATTGTGCACTCTTGCTTACGTTTTCACGATGGCCGACCGGGTGCTCATCTTCCGGCGCGGGTTGGCGACCCGACCAATCGGCATCTCCGATGAGGAAGCGCTCAGCCTGTCTGACGATCAACTCCCTGCTTACACGATCCTGGTGCCGGCCTACAACGAGCCCGAGGTGGTTGCCGACCTGATTGAGGCGATGGCACAGCTGGACTACCCGGCCGACAAGTTGCAGATTCTGCTGCTGCTCGAAGCTGACGACGAGGTCACCATCAACGCCGCGCGGCCATGCATCACCTCGGAGAGCATCACCACCCTGCTGGTGCCGCCGGCCGAGCCGCGCACCAAACCGAAGGCCTGCAACTACGGATTGGAATTCGCCACCGGCGACATCGTCACCATCTACGACGCGGAGGATCTCCCGGAGCCCCTGCAGTTGCGCCGCGTAGTCGCTGCGTTCCGGAAACTCCCGGACAACATCGCCTGCATCCAGGCCAAACTGGCCTATCACAACGGCGGCCAGAACCTCCTGACCGGATGGTTCACCGCGGAATACGGACTGTGGTTCGGCTACCTATTACCCGGCATGATGGGCACCTCGGCCCCGATTCCGTTGGGCGGCACATCAAATCACCTCCGACGCGATGTGCTCGACCTGATCGGGGCGTGGGATCCGTTCAACGTGACCGAAGACGCCGACCTCGGACTGCGGATCTGTGCGCGCGGCTACCGAACTGCGGTACTGGACTCCACGACCCTCGAGGAGGCCAATAGCGACCCGATCAACTGGATTCGTCAGCGTTCCCGTTGGTACAAGGGCTATCTCCAGACCTGGCTGGTGCATATGCGTCAGCCCGGCCAATTGATCCGGACCATCGGTGTAGGGAACTTCCTTCGGTTCAACCTCCTGATGGCCGGAACTCCCGTTGTCGCGGTGCTGAATATGCTGTTCTGGTACCTCACGCTGGTGTGGTTCCTGGGCCAGCCGGAGCTCGTCGGGGCCGTGTTCCCCTGGTATGTCTACTTCCCCGCTCTCGCGGCGCTCATCCTCGGCAACGCTGCCACGTTCTACATGAACGTCATCGCATTGCGCGAGGATGACCGGGCTGATCTGTTGATACCTGCGCTGACCGTTCAGATTTTCTTCATCATGATGAGCGTCGCCGCCATCAAGGGCCTGTACCAGCTGGTCCGCAATCCTTCCTACTGGGAGAAGACGTTTCACGGTCTCGCCCAATCACCCGACGCTGAGCCAGCTGAGAGCAGATGACCGAAATCTCCGATCGACGGCTCAAGGCGCTGGCATATGCCATGGCCGGTGCGGCATACCTCGGCATTGGGTACTGGCTGCAGGTGCGCAACGGGTTCATCCTCGGTGATGCGTTGTCCCGCGATCTGGCCGCCGCGAGCGTGATCTTCAGCCGCGATCCCCACCTGGCCGCAATCGGATTCATCTTCACCCCGCTCACCGCGATGATCGAGGTTCCCATCGTCGCATTGGACCCACTGGTGCCGGAGCTTGGGGAGCGGGCCTTCGCCGGCAGTGTGATGTCGGCGCTGTTCATGGCCGGAGCGGTGGTTCAGATCCTCTCGATCGGCACCGATCGCGGCTTACCCCGCTGGTTCAGCGTGAGCATCGCCACGCTATTCGCCGTGAATCCGATGATCGTCTTCTACGGTTCCAATGCGATGAGCGAGGCGCCCTTCATCTTCTTCACCACGTGGGCGGTACGCCGGCTGATCCTGTGGATGGCCGATGACGACGTCCACCACCTGATCGCCGCCGGCGGCATCGCCATGGGGCTGGCATACCTCA
>Ga0194055_10000112_pt1 | contig 57654 bp, 57 predicted proteins | sample SepL449m_MetaG_FD_155482 | JGI IMG/M metagenome (GOLD analysis project Ga0194055, IMG submission 155482) | Anoxic zone freshwater microbial communities from boreal shield lake in IISD Experimental Lakes Area, Ontario, Canada - Sep2016-L442-9m | ecosystem: Environmental > Aquatic > Freshwater >... | reverse complement strand
CCACTGTTCTATCTGTAGATGCATTGTCAATAAATATATGTTCATATTCATAATTGCTCAATTGACTACAGACATCCTTGACTCTTAAATAAAGCTCTTCAACATTACCTTGTTCGTTATAGCAAGGAGTCATTATACTAATTTTTTTCACGATTTTATTACCCTCGAAAGACAAACAGTTTATTTAAAACAAAGGAAACCATTGCCATTGGTACTACAAGTATGGCAGAAGCGATCAGCATTTTAGTTTTGTACTCAATGTTTATATTTAGCGCATCAGCAATTCTTAAGCCTTCAGCATTTAGCAAATAAATGACAACATAAACACCTACAAATCTGAATAATAATTTGTTATTTTTATTTTTAAATACTAGTTTTCCTATGGTTTGAAAATTAAATAATACACCAGCTACATATGATATTGAAAATGCTAAAAGATACTTTAAACCAATTAAAATTAAACTGGCATAAAGTAGATAGCTAAATGCTGTATTTAATACGCCTACCAAGAGAAATCTGATAAATGTGTGCTTTTTAATAAATTTGACAAGTTTCTGAACTGGAGAGCTATTCATCTTAATTAATAATTTTTAGAAAATCATTCATAATCTCTTTAACATCAGGCTCAAGAATAAAAGATTAAGGCACAATTGTTGATTTACGGCTCATATTGAGAAAAAGCATTAATATCTTTTCTGTTGGACTTATCATAGGGGACTATTTTAAAGATTTAATAGAGTCTAGGTAACGATTTTCCATCATCTCTAGGCGAGCATCATCTTCTCTGTGGATCGCGCCATAGTAATTCTTTTTGTTTTTGAGCCAAAGAATTTCAAATTCAACCGCTTTTAGAAAAGCTTCTTCAGGATTATCAAGTGCGCCAGGGCAAGCAAATACCACCTTTCTTGTTTCAAATCTATCAATATGTCCAGAGGGGAAAGCCTTGAAAAAAGGTTTCGAGTGGACAGATACTCCACCGCCAACTACCACACTCAATCCAGCTGATTTGGCTTTTTGGGCCATTTGAAGAGCAATATCTAAAACTTCTTGGCTATTTATGTGCTCACGAGTTAAGCCCATCGATCCAGACAAATCAACCCTGCCAACTACAATTCCATGGAGCTCTTTGATATTGGACAAGGCCAACATTTCATCAAAATTCTTAAAAGAAGTAATAGTCTCAAGGTTGATGAGATATTCAACATCACTGGATTCTTCATCACCAAAAGCTAATTTTACTGCAGAGAGATATTTTTTCAGCGCATAGGGCGTCTCTACCATTGGAGCTATGATACGTTCAACTCCTAGAGAGATAGCATCGAACATATCTTTGATAGCTTCACAACCCCCAATTTTCAGATTTAGGCCCAGATTTGCTTTAAGACTAATCTCCTTTAGTCTCATAGCTTCTTCCATACGGGTTCCTTCGGCTTCAAATTCGGCTTTAACACCTGAGACGTTATACTCCTCTCTTAGCTCTATTAGGAGCTCTACCATTCTTTTTTCTAGAAGATTCATGTTTAGTTTTGTTTTTAAAGTTGACTTTAAGCGTCTTTGATTATATTACCCAATAATTCATCGCGATCTAAAAACGGGGAGAGATCCTCTAGGGGAGAAGAAACCATAGTTCCATCTTCAAGTCTCCTAGAAGATAATTTAGGGGCAAAGGCTTGATTGAGATCTAGAAAAACTTCGCATATTTGCGCTCCATCTGATTCAATGGTATCTCGAATAGCCCGCTCTAAATCTTTATGATTGTCACATAGGCGATAGGGAATTCCGTAGGCATCAGAGAGTTTGGCAAAATCAGGGAAAGTTACACCACTTTCGGGCCCACAGCCAACAATGTTATCAGGGAAGAAATTTTGCTGTGTTTGTCTGATTGAATGATAGCCTTGATTGTTTAGTATGAATATTTTAATAGGTAGTTGGTATCCTGCAATTGTCTGCAGCTCTTGTAAATTCATTTGGATACTACCATCTCCAGCAATACAAATTACCCGCTTTTTACCACTGCCAATACATGCCCCTATTGCTGCTGGTAAATCATAACCCATTGATGCGCAGCCAGAGTTCGTATAGAGCCTTTGGCCTTTTTTGATATGAGCAGCTTGAAAAGTTGTAACACAGGCCGTTCCATCTCCAGTGACTACAATCTCATCTGGAAGAAGCTGGGCAAAAAGTTTCTCACCAAAGCAGTAGGGATTGACTGGTTTTTCTGTGAGCCAATATTCTGGAAGTACAGTAGGATACTTGTTTTTACGAACTAGACACCAATCTAGCCAGTTTTGATGCTCTTGGATCGGCTCAAAATTTAAGCTCAGTAACCTTGGTAGAAGATCTTTTAAATCTGCATGCACTGGCAAATCAGCCTTAACAGTTGGTTTTTGAAGTTCTAATTCATCAACATCTACAATGATTTTGTAAGCTCTTGTGGCAAAATTTTCCCAGTTGTAGCTGACTTGACGTATATTGAGCCTACTACCTAGAACAATTAATAAATCTGCGCTTTGGACGGCAAAATTTCCTGCTCTATCTCCTATGGTTCCTGGGCGGCCTACATAATAGGGATGATCGTTCCATATAAGATCATGAGCATTCCAGGCTGTGACTATGGGTATTTGCCAAAGCTCTATAAGTTTCAAAAATTCAGCATGAGATCTGCTCAAACGGATACCAGATCCTGCATAGATAACTGGCCTTTTTGCCATTTTGAGGCGCGAGATAATTTCCTGAGAGAGCGAATCTAGATTCTGTGTGCTGTATTTAATTTCATCTTCTTGAGGATCGTAACCTTTGAGGGAATCAGGATCAATTTTTGCTCCTTGGATGTTCATTGGAATATCTAACCAACAAGGTCCAGGTCTGCCAGAAGTAGCCAAATAGAGAGCTCGCTCAAGATGGTAACGAATTGATTGAGGATCGCTGACCATCACGGCATATTTGGTGATTGGTTCAACTAATTTGACAATATCAAGCTCTTGATCTCCTAGTTGTCGCAATGGTAGTCCAGTACTTCTGACAACAGTTTCCCATTTAACTTGTCCAGAAATCACAATCATGCCAATCGAATCAGTCCAGGCGCCATAGACCCCGGTGATGGCATTAGTTCCCCCAGGTCCAGTGGTAACATTAACTGCTGCTAGACGATTTGTCAGTCGATAATAACTCTCAGCGGCCATAGCACAGGCTTGTTCATGATGGCAACAAGTGTAATCAAGTCCTTCGCAGCGTCCAAAAGCATCATTGAGATGCATGGCACCTCCACCGGTAACTAGAAAAACATCCCCAATACCGTACTTGACAAGCGTTTGTGCGACGTAATCAGCAACTCTAATCATTATTAAATTAAATTAAATATTAAATGCTACATGTAAGTATATTCGATAGCATGATCACTCAAAACAAGAGCTTTAACTTTTACTTGTTGATTGACAAGGTAGGCAGGATAGATTGTTGTTATTACCATTCCCTCATCTGCCCAACCTCTAGCTGGCTCATGCAGTTCAGGTGAAAATGGTTCATTTTGGTAAAAAACAAAAAGAGCTGGTGGTTCACATTGCCTAGCAGAAGCTAAAAATTGCAAACTAGAGTAAATTACATTTGCAGTTTGAGTTTTTAATTGTTCATCTACCCAAATAAGAGATACTCGCTCTAAAAAACGATCACAAAGCTCTTGTGCTGATTGATCACTTAGTATAAAAACAGTTTCGCTAAAAGCCATCTTTATACTATTAATGACATCTTTACGAGGTCTATTTGCTTCATTTTCTCCTAATGCCTGAAATAAATCATTAACTAAAGGATCTATTTGCTGCTCTTTGAGTGTTTTATATTTCTCTATAAGGGAAAAATGCTTAGGGCGATCACTATGGTAATGAGTAGAAAGATCCATTTTTGCTGAAGCTAATTCAGACAAAAGAATACCTCGACTCTCTTCAAGTTGGATAATTTGAGTATTTTTTGCTGCAAGTTGTAACTTAAGATCTTTTATCTGATCAGAGAGTTCAGTAAAATTTTGCTTGGCTTGTTTGAGCAAGAAGATCCCATCTTTAGTATGCTCAGTGAGTTTTTGTACATCATCTGCTTTTACTGAAATACTCTCATCGGATGAATAGAGTAAATAAGCCAAATGCTTGAGCCATTCGTAGACATCTATGAGCCTGGCAATTTGAGCATCATTATCTTGAAACATCAAACACTCCTACAATATGGCATAGGTAGCAGAAAAACGGAGTTTGGTTTTGTAGAGCTTGTCGGTTTGCAAATCTCTAGCAATGACAGCAATTTCTGTTTTGCCAAAATTCATTGAAACTTCAATTTGTCGATTTTTTTTACCAACTGTTGAGCTAATATCTACTTCTAATTCGCCTAATTCCTCTACTTCTGGCTCATCAACATAGCGAGGATTATCTTTCTTGGTAGCAAAAAAGAAAAAATTTAGAGAATCTTGCTCATTAGATGTAGGAACAAAAGTATGTTTAATAACTTGATCTATCTCAATACTCTCTCCTGCTTTGACAAAGCTGCAAAATCTGTTAAACATATAACGACGATTTTCTAGTTCAAAAGATGACTCAATCTTTTGCTGATCTAGATTTTCTTCAAAGGGACGCGAGACATTGCAACCATAGGTTAGACGGGAGCGCCGCGACCTTATACTGGCAGGGTTCAAACCAAAAGAAACCGCACCTTCTACAATTGCTGAACCAGGCAAAGGCGGCATTATGATTTGGGCCATATCAGCAAATTCATCCAGCATGCGCCTTCTGAGAACCGGTGAGCTTGAAAATCCACCGACAAGATAGATAAAATCACAACTACTCCCGTTAAGAAGGGCAAATTGCTCTTTGACTGTTCGGACTAAGCCATCTAAAACAGGATTGAATATCAACTCCATTGTCTCTGAGCTCAAGTGGATGGTTTCATCATCGCCATTTTGGCTCATTGCCAATTTCTGCAAAACTGAAGGAAAATCGCGCGAGAGAATTTTATAAAGACGATTGGGAATCTCCAGATAGGTAATCGGTGTTTGGCTGGGTTCAAAATCACATTTTTTGCGCTCCCAATTGGCCATCAACTCTAGATAGCCAATAGGATCTTCATTTTGATAGCGCTCTAGAGCCTGGGGATCTAGCTTTTTGGCAAGATATTGACTAAATTGTTGATCTACATAGGTAGAACCATATGCCCCGCCAGTACCTGTAGCTATTTCCTCCAAAGCTCCATTGGCTGATATCTGATGAACAGTGATATCAACTGTGCCACCTCCACAGTCAACCACCATAAAGCGTTTGCCAGGGGATAATTGCAATTGCATTTTTTCTTGGCAATATAGCGCTGCTGCTTCTGGCTCTAGAACCAAAACAAGACGTTCTTGATCTTCTAAATCCTCACTGATTAAACCAGCTTGAATAGCGGCAACACGCATGAGCGATTTTTCATCTTCTTTCCAAATCGCCGGCACACTTAAACACCAGAAAATCTCATGATCTTTGAGTTGGTTACTGGTAGCATTTTGCAATTCCTGTTTCAGTAAACTGCTGAGTTCATGTAGGTAATCGGCTATCAAATCGACTACCGGAAATTCTTGTCCATTGTGAGCAAGAGCAACTGGACCATCAACAGTACGCTTATTACTCTCTCGTAAGGCCATCTTAAAGGTGGGAAAGAAACTATAAGCTTTAGCCTCCTTTGATTGTTTAAGTGAGGCAAAGCGAGAGAGAGCTCCATAACCCCAAGCTTCTAGAGAGCCTTCGGCATTGTAAAGACTTTGGGTTAAGGTTTTGATATAGCTAAAAGGTTGCTTGTCCCACTGATAGCGCCCAACAATCCTTTGATCATCTCTAAAAGCGTAGGCATAACCTGAGCAGGACGTTCCAAAATCAATTGCTGCAGCAACTTTGGTCTGTTTATTCAAGTTCATTTTCTCTGTTAACTAGCGAAAGGACGATATACCCTGTAGTTGATCTGGGGAAATATGTTATCCAGCTCTTCAATTTTCTCTAGCCAATGTGAGTCTATTGTATGGGCTTTGATATCCTCATATAGTTTAGTAAAACGAAGAACATGCGACTTGGTTCTTCTTACGGCATAGGGAACCATGGTTCCAGTACGCATAATAAAAGCCCAGTCAGAGGATTGCGCTAAGAGCAACTCTCTTGCTGCTTGATTGAGCGCGCGGACCTCTAGCTCATCACGAGGTTCTTGATGAGACAGTTCAATCATTCGCTCAGCGGCTTTATGTAGGTAAGGATAGACCCAGGCATTGGTCTCATTGAGCCAATATTCATGGAATCCCTTAAAGCCCCAACTCGATTGAGCTGGTCGACAAACCTGCTGGTTAGGATGCTGACGGAGATAGTCTGCCAAGTGGGTCATCTGATAGGTCTGCTGATCATACCAAGACTTACGAAAGAGAAAATCGATAAAAGCTGGACCTTCATACCACCAATGCCCAAAAAGCTCTGCATCATAGGGTGAGACAACAATGGGAGGACGGTTCATCAAACCATGCAAATGCCTCACCTGATGTTCTCGATTACGCATAAAATCGGCCGCGTGTTCGGCAGCTTTTTCTTTTGCCCAGTACGGATCATAGAGTGCCTTATCGGAAAGACCAGCTTCTCTAGAGGTGATCTTATGATACTTAATACCTATATTCTTGCGCTCTCCGTTGGGCATGACATATGGCTTTATATACTCATAATCCGCTTCCCAGCCAATATCTTTGTAAAATTCACGATAGGCAGGATCACCGGGATAGCCAACTTGGGAAGACCAGACCTGTTGTGAAGATTCATGATCCCTGGCAAAGACCGCTACGCCTGTCTCGGTAAAGATAGGAGCATAACTGCCAAAACGCGGACGTGGACTGCCAAAAAGAATTCCATGGTTGTCAGTAAGGAAATAACGCAATCCGGCATCTGCCACCATTCTCTCTAGTCCTTCATAGTAGGCACATTCCGGTAGCCAAATCCCCTTAGGATCGCGCCCAAAGTTTTCGCGGTAATGTTCACAAGCTACTTGAATTTGGGCCCAGACTGCTTCTGGATGCATTTTCATCAGGGGAAGATAACCATGGGTGGCCCCACAGGTAATAATCTCAAGATTATTCGTATCTAGAAATTGTTTAAAAGCCCCTACTAAATCTCCATCGTAACTTTCCCAAACCTGTCTTACATTGTCAAATTCTTGAGCATAATATTCAGACAGATAGCGGATATGACCATTGTACTGGTTGTTTTTAATCTCCTGATGAGTCAACTCTTGCAACTTGGCTAGATGTTGGATGTAGCGCTCTTGAAGAAGGGGATCGCGCAGCATAGACACCAAAGAAGGCGTCATGCTCATGGTTATCTTGAAATCAATGCCATCTCTTTTGAGACCTTGAAAGACCTGTAAAAGTGGAATGTAAGTTTCTGTGATCGCCTCATATAGCCATTCTTCCTCTAGGACGTAGTCGCTTTCTGGATGTCTAACGAAGGGCAAATGAGCGTGAAGAACGAGGGCAATATAGCCAAGACTCATATGAGTTGCCTAAACTTTAATAGCAGGATAAGTAGTTTTGGGAAAAGTTAGTTAAACTTTATAGTATCTTAAGATTTTAGAATAAAAAGGGGCAACATAATAACAAATGTCTTTGTCCCATCCTCTATCTCCTTGGTATTCCCTTTGCTAAATCGTAATGAATTAGAAATAAACGGTTTAATTGTGATACAGCTTTTGCTGTTTGTAGACGAGCGTCCAGGTTCACAAGAAACAATAGAGAAGATCCGTTCATATTTGGACAGCTTGGACTCGCCACTTTGTCTCAATCATCTTCAGGTTATCGAGATAAAGGAGCAACCACACTTGTTGGAGCATTTTCGCCTAGTTGCTACCCCAGCGCTGATTAAGATTGCTCCTGAGCCTCGCCACACTCTAGCTGGTGGTAATCTAGTCAATCAACTAGAAAAATGGTATCCCAAGTGGATACAAGCAATCCAAGAACAAGAACATCCATCTGAAGAATTTCGAGAAGAGTTACAAGGTATTGGTTATTCAGCAGAATTATTGCGTCTGAGTGATGAGATTTTTAGGCTCAAGCAGGAAAATGAAAAGCTAGTTGAACAGTTGAACTTTAAAGATCAAGTTATGGCTATGCTAGCGCATGATCTGCGAAGCCCACTTTCAGCCGCTTCTATGGCCGTAGAAACTTTAGAAATTGCCAAGCAAAACCCCAAAGGGCTCAAAGATCTGCAAATAGAGGATCAATTATTGCAGCAAGCTCGCAATCAACTACGTATGATCAACCGCATGATCACTGATATTTTGCAGACTTCCAAAAATAAAGATTCTCAACTTTCAATGCAATGGAGTCGGCTTAATCTACAATCACTCTGCTATGAGATTATTGAGCAATATCGAGAATCAATAGCGGAAAAATCTTTGCTCTTGGAATATGATCTTCCTCAAGGTTTACCAGCAGTTTACGCCGATAGCGATCTCATTCGCCAAGTAATTATCAATCTGCTAGATAATGCTATTAAATATACACCGATCAAAGGCAAAATCAGCCTCTGCATTCTGCATCGAACTAATCAAAAAATGCAGGTAACATTAGCTGATAATGGTCTGGGTATTCCTCAAGAAAAACAAGAATTGATCTTTGAGGGGCATTTTCGTTTGCAAAGAGACCAAGCTAAAGATGGCTATGGAATAGGATTGGCAGTCTGCCGGAAAATTATCCGAGCTCATTATGGACAGATTTGGGTAGATAGTGAGTTAGGCAAAGGTAGCTTTTTTCACTTCACCCTTCCGGTTTATCAATAGTTTTCCCTAAACTAGTGGCATTGGCTTGCTCTAAAATTGCACAGACTTCTTGCTCGCTTGTCTGGCTGAAATCTTCATACCAAAGTCCAATTGCATAAAGGTCCTCTGGGTTCTTTAGACAAACAATCTCATCTACTGTAGAGCCAAATTCTCTCCAGATCGAAGTTGGACCAACTGGTACTGCTAGGATTAATTTAGCTGGCCGCTGCGCATTGAGAATTGTGATTGCTGCGCGCATTGTCGAACCGGTTGCTATCCCATCATCAATCAAGATTACAGTGCGATCTCTGATAATAGGCCCACCACCAAGGCGATTACCTTTAAAGAGTTTCTCTCTGCGTGCCAATTCCTGTAATTCTCTAGAGGTAACCTCATCAATTGTTTTTTGAGAAATTCTCAAAGAAGAGATAACATCATAGTTTAGAATTTTCACGCCACCGGAGGCAATCGCCCCCATTGCCAATTCCTTATGCCCAGGTACCCCCAACTTGCGCACTAGGGCAACATCTAATGGCGCTTTGAGTTTTTTGGCTACTTCATAGGCTACTGGGACACCACCACGCGGTAAGCCCAACACTAGCAAATCAGGCAGCCCACTATAGGAACTGAGCTTATTGGCTAGGAGCACTCCTGCCTCTATGCGATTTTTGAATTTGTTATGGCTATCTTTCTGCATCAACTCTCTAGCAAGGGCATAGATTTAATCTATGCCCAAGTACCTCTCAATCTAAAGCTAACTTATGTTTAGTTTGACAGCTTTGTTGCGCTGCCCTTTTTCAACCTTGGGTAAATGGAGTTTTAAAACTCCATTTCTGCATTCAGCCTTGGCTTTATCAGCTTGCACATGGGTAGGCAAGGGAATACGTCTCTCGAATTTACCATATTGAAACTCAGAGCGAACATAGCCTTTTTCTTCTGATTTGGACTCAGATTTACGCTCTCCTTTGATGGAAACGAAATTTTCGGCTAGCTCTACATCGATATCTTTAGCTTCCATTCCAGGAACTTCTAGTCGAATACAGATAGCATCATCAGCATCTTCTAATTCGGCTGAAGGAACAAAGTTCAACGCCTTAGCAGCAAGAGAACTCCCACCACCATCTCCAGGCATCATTCGCTCAAATAGACGATTCATTTCTCGATGCAGATAGTCCATGCTGCGAAATGGCTCCCATGTTGCTATTTCTTCAATGGGTTCACGCTTTAAAATGGCCATAATTTTTTCTCCAAACAAATATATTTATACTTTCTCTATGCTAGATTATTTTTTCATTTTTTATGACATTTTTTATAAAACTCAATAATTAATTTTCAATAAAAATTAATTTATAAAAAATATATTACAATTAATATTTTTATTTTTACTATAAACTAAAGCTTGTTACAAAAGACTTTTAGAGATTATATATTTAAGTACTTTTTTTATTTAATACTAGAAGTAATTACATATATTAAGTCTAATATCATCTCGGGATGTAAAAATCATTTACTAGAGAAACTTGACAGATAGCTTTGGTGCATGGTTCAATTTTTTAGTAATAAGTAAAGATCCCGAATAATTATGCAACCTAGCTTGTTGGCGCTAGATTTTGATGGTGTGCTCTGTAATGGGCTAAAAGAGTATTTTCAAACTGCCAAGCAGGCCTATCAGCAGATATGGCCAAGTGATCACGATTTAGCCCAATATGCTGAATCTTTCTATAGATTGCGTCCAATTGTAGAGCATGGCTGGGAAATGCCTTTAATAATCCGCGCCATGCTCTTAGAGCATACGCAAGAGCAGATTTTAACCAACTGGCCTAACTTAGTTCAATCTCTACTAAAACAAGAAAATATTCAGCCCAGTACAATAATCCAGCAGATAGATAGAGCAAGAGATGTTCAAATTGCTGAAGATTTCCCCAAATGGTTATCTCTGCAGGAGTTTTATCCGGGTGTCATTGAAAAATTAAGGCAGATTCAAGATAAAAAAGAACTTTTTATCTATATCATCACTACCAAAGAAGGACGTTTTGCCCGCAAACTTCTAGAAAGAGCGGATATTTTTTTACCTGCTGGGCATATTATCGGTAAAGAGGTTAAACAGCCTAAAGCCCAGACTCTCTTGGATTTAAGCAAATCTACAGGCATCACTTGTGAAAAAATTTGGTTTGTTGAAGATCGCCTAGAAACATTGCAGTTGGTGCAAAAGCAGGGGCAACTAAAAGGGATTGGCCTTTTTTTAGCCGACTGGGGTTACAATTTGGCTAAAATCAGACAAGAAGCTCAAAATGACCAACAGATCAATCTGTTATCATTAGAACAATTTCAAGCTTCCTTTGGAGAATGGCCAAATAAAGATGTTAGATTTAGCCAAACTAGCAGTTAAAATCCCAGGGGTCAGTGAGCATTTTTACCAAGAAGCCAAAGCCAGCCGTCAAAGAATTGAACAGGCCCAGCTAATTCTTGAAAAAACTTTATTAGCCCAGCAAGAGATAATCCAAAAGCAAAAAGAGTATGAAAATTATCTCAATTTTGCCAGTGCTACACCTTTAGAGCCTTTAAATACCTGCTTCCAAATTCCGCCAGCTCCTATAAGCCATAGTGTATTTGCTACTGATGGTTCACAAATTGCACCTTCACATCATGAAATAGCTTACTGCTACCTTTTGAATATTGGTAGAGTGATGTTGCACTATCAGCAGAATTTACACCCTTTACTCGATAGTATTCCAGAGATTTATTACAAGCCAGAAGATATCCATATAGCCAGACAGTGGGGAATCAGAACTGAAGATTGGATGGGCTATCAAAGAAGTGTACTGGAAATAGAGATGCTCTCAGAAATGGCCTGTCGTTGGGTGCGCCCACCTGGAGCCCATAGCGATCCCAATCTAGCTATGGTAGATGGATCTTTGATCTATTGGTTTTTAGATGGTCTTTGTAGCGAAGCAAGAGATAGAATTCTTTTACCGATTTTGAGCTATTGGGAAGATTTGAGGCAGAATAAGATTCCTTTTCTAGGTTATATCAGCGCTTCACGCAGCATAGAATCAATCAATTTTTTGCGTTTTACTCAATGCCCTCATCCTCACCCTAATTGCCAGGCTTATTGTGGCTCTCCTTTGGAAAAGTCTCCCTGTCAGGGAATTGATCCACTGCGTGATGCCACGCTTTGGCAATATCTTTTGCAACCTGGAACTCGCAGTTGCCTATGGAAAAGCAGATTAAAAATACTAGATCTCTATGATGAGGCTCATCGTATTTACTTTTGTTATCTCAATGTCGGCAGCGAAATTGCCCGAGTGGAGTTTCCAGCTTGGGTTGCTGAAGATTCTGAGCTTTTAGAGCGCTCTTTAAGTATATTGCTTAGCCAAGTTGATAAAGGTTTTGGCTATCCGATTGCTCTAGCTGAATCACACAATCAAGCGGTGATTCGCTCTGGTGATCGCTATAGTTTTTTTAATCTGCTTGAGGAGCAATTAATCTCCACAGGGCTCAACAATGTTGGTACATCTTACAAAGAAGCCAGAAAAAGAAGAAGTATTGCCTAAATTACTCGAGCCGATAGTCGCGGGTGAATTTTTCTCTAGTCATGGGCTGATCTACTATCAAACCATCTCCTTGGCCTAAAAGTGTCAAGGGTTCTCCTTCAACTTTGATCCAGACCTTGGCATCTTTATCTTGGTTAGTTGCAGTATAGACAACCTGGGCCAGCCGGCCAATCAGAGAGCTAGGTCCGCCACTTTTATCAAATTCTTTGGATAGATTGAGATGAATGCCATCTTTGTCGATCATAGAATCGAGTAATCTGGTGCCAGCTGGAATTTGGGTACTATTAAGATTTTGGCTAGCTAATAATTGCTTAAAAGATTGCTGAAGTTTACTGTTTTGGTCATCAGACTTGTTGATCGTAACTGCAGAAGAAACCAGCTCGGCTTTATTTTGGTTGATGTTAACCAAATATATTTCAACCTTTTGTTGGATCTCTTGGGCTGAACTGCTCAAAGAGGACTTTGGAGCTATATTAGGTGAAATTTGAGGACTGCGCGGACTATTAAAAGCTAGCCAGGCGGTCAAGCCCCCTGCCAGGAGAATAAACAAAAAAGCTAATTTACCCACCAGAGAACGATTATTATCAGAATTCATAATATTTATTTAAAATTTGCTTCAAACTAGGTGCTGAGAGGATCTAATCGGACAAAAAAAGCTAAGCGTAATAAGCCATCTTCTAATTTCAATTGTAGAACTCTGGCGGTGATTCCATTTTTTTCTAAGCGAGTAAGATCAAGTTGGGGATTGAGACCATCTACAACATTTTTTAGTAACTTTGCAGAAAGCTTTCTGCCATTGAGAGAGCCTACTGGATCAAGTAGTTGGAGAGTATGTCCCCCGATAATTTTCAATTTACTCTCTAAGGTTAAATTCCAAAGCCTGCCATCTTCTATTTGTTTTAATTGGAGATTGAGAGAAATTTTATTATCTGCCAAAAATCTACTATTTATTTGGACAATAGCAAACTGCTTGGCTATTTCCTTGGGTAAAAGTTGCTCTATTTTGTTTTTAATTTTGGCAGAAGCTAAAGCCTTGTTGAGATCGCTTTGTTTGAGTTCTATTCTCAGAGCACCTTGGAGGCTATGGCGAAGAGATTGGCGCAGATTTCCAGCTCTTAAAGTCCCAAGATCTATATCTACAGGATCGCTCTCTATTTCTAGTACATCTAGGCGAATATCCTCAATTGGCTCAATTCCTCTTGTAGCAATGCGCAGATGATCTAGGTGCCCTGAAACAACTGCATAGCTTGGCCTATTGTCAATGCGTAGGGCTATTTTTTCGGCTGAGTGAATATTGGAAGAAATAAAACTACTCAAAACCCCCTCTAATAAAACTCCAGCTGGGGCAATCACTGCAAAGAGACTAGCTAGAACAATTGTCAAGATCTCCATAGACTTTAGCTAGATTTGCAGATAAGTTTCAACTATTTTCAGAATTCTACTTGAGGCTTGACCATCTCCAAAAGGATTTATAGCATTGGACATAGCCTGATAGATATTCACATCGTTTAAAAGTAGTGAAGTGTTCTCAAATATAGTATCTGGATTGGTGCCAATCAATTTAGCCGTGCCAGCTTGGATAGCTTCAGGCCTTTCTGTAGTTTCCCTGAGAACTAGAACCGGCTTGCCCAGGCTAGGGGCTTCTTCCTGGAGCCCACCTGAATCTGTCAGTAGAAGATAACAGCCCTTGATAGCTCCAACCAACTCTTGATAATCTAGCGGTTCAGTGAGAAAGACGCGGGGATGGCCCCCAAGAGCATTTTCAATTGGCTCTCTGACTGTAGGATTGCGGTGCATTGGCAGAAGAATAGCTATATCTTCAAATTGATCAAGCAATTTGGTAAAACCATTTAAAATATCCTGCAAGGGAGAGCCCCAATTCTCTCTTCTATGGACAGTGGCCAACAATACCCGAAATTTTTGCCAATCTAATCCATTGATATTACAAGAAGGATTCTTTTGAGCCACAGTCAATAGGGCATCAATCACTGTATTGCCAGTCTGGTAGATTTGACCAGTCACTGCTGAATTTTGCAAATTTTGAAGAGCCAATTGAGTCGGGGCAAAATGCAACTGGGTAATTTGCGAGAGCAAACGGCGGTTTGCCTCTTCTGGATAAGGATTATAAATGTGATCGGTTCTAAGGCCGGCCTCAACATGCCCTAGGGGTATTTTTTGATAGAAGGCAGCAAGCCCAGCGGCAAAAGCGGTAGTTGTATCACCTTGAACTATGACAAGATCTGGTCTTTCTTGCAGCAATAGATGCTCCAAACCTTGTAAGGTTTTACAAGTGATATCGCTTAGGGTTTGTTTGGACTGCATGATCTTGAGATCTTGATCGGCTTTGATATTAAATAGCTGCATCACTTGATCTACCATCTCTCGATGCTGCCCAGTTAAAATTACAGAGGTTTTAAACTTGGAAGATTGCTGAAATTTTTCAATAACTGGAGCTAGCTTGATTGCCTCTGGGCGAGTTCCTAGAATAATATAAATTGACTTTTTCTCGTTGCTCATGGCCTTACAAGGGGTAAAAAAGCATTAATCAGATTCTCATTACCAGCGCTTAGGCAGGGAAAGGAACGATCACCATAATTGCGGCCAATCTGCAGCGGAAAAGTATCTCCATCATCGAGAGTGTGAAAAACCCCTCCAGCAGCCAAGAGGATAACCCAAGCTGCTGCTACATCCCAAACCTTGGGAGTTGCCTCTACTCCTCCTAAAGAAGCGCCAGAGGCAACTAAAATCACATTGTAGCTAGCTACTCCCATCAAACGAAGTTTGCAAGGAAAAGGCTTAGTCATAATATGAGTACTGCGCGCGCAAAGATTGAAAAGATGGTTATAGCTAGGAGAATCTGAACTGGTTTTAATGGGCTTGCCATTGCAATATGCCCCCTGCTGGGGTCCTTCTAGGTCCGAGTTACCATAAAAATAGCCATGATAGGCAGTATCAAACATTGGGAAATAAACATAACCAAATACTGGCGTTCCTCTATAGACAAGTCCCAAGGAAATTCCCCAAATTGGGATACCGCGTGTGTAGTTAGTAGTACCATCAATTGGATCTACAATCCAGCACCATTCATTGGCCGGAAAAACATGTTCAGTCTCTTCGGTTAAAACTCCATGATCGGGAAACCACTTTTCAATTGCCTCTCTAATTGCTTGATCAGCCATACGATCTGATTGGGTGATCAGCGTTCCATCAGCTTTGCGAGTTGCAATGACTTGGCCAAAGTCCTTAATCAAGAAACTACTAACTTGCCTGGTCGTCTGCTCACAAAAATCAAGTACCTTTTCCCAAAATTCATTCATGGAACTATTCCTCCATCCCACAGACACTCTGTAGTGTAGCAACAAAATTAGGGTAAGAGATAGTAGCAGCTTCAACCCCTTTAATAGTAGTAGTTTTTTGGGCAGCTAGCGAGGCTATAGCCAAACTCATAGCAATGCGATGATCATTACAGCTCTCTACTGTTGTCCCTACTAGAGAGCTTGTACCGGTAATCTCTAGACCATCTGGTAGTTCTGTGATCTTAGCTCCCATTTTTGTTAATTCTCTAGCTATCACCGCAAGGCGATCACTTTCTTTTACCCTCAATTCTGCAGCATCTTTGATCACAGTGATGCCTTGGGCAAAGACGGCAGCAACAGCCAATATAGGTATCTCATCGATTAAACGGGGAATAATTGCCCCGGAAATTTCACAACCTTTTAGCTTACTTGAGCTGACAAGAATATCTGCTACAGGCTCTCCTGTGACAATGCGCTCATTTTCTAGGCTTAAATCGGCGCCCATTAGCTGGAGAATTTCCAGAATACCTGTTCTGGTAGGATTGATTCCTACATTTTCAATCAGTAGCTCAGAACCTTCAACTATAGAGGCAGCAACAAGCCAAAAAGCCGCTGAGCTGATATCTCCGGGAACAACTACTCTTTGCCCAACCAAAGAGGCTGGACCAATTACAGTAGCCCTATTATCTGTTGGATCTGTTTCGATTTTTGCACCAAAAGCTTCTAGCATTCTTTCAGAATGATCTCTAGAAAGAGCAGGCTCAATGACAGTTGTTCTTCCTTCAATCCCCAATCCAGCTAAAAGCAGACATGATTTTACCTGGGCAGAGGCAATAGGTGAGTGATATTCTAATGGTTGTAACTGTGATCCTTTTATGGCCAAAGGAGCTAAGGTATTGTTTTTTCTGGCCCAGATTGCAGCTCCCATCTCCTCAAGCGGTCTAATTACACGCGACATCGGGCGAGAGCGCAGCGAGCTATCCCCAGTGATAGTAAAAAACTTACCTTTTTGAGCAGCTAGAATCCCCAAAATCAGCCGCATAGTTGTGCCTGAATTACCTGCATTGAGAACATCTTGCGGCTCTTGCAAATTTTCTAGGCCAATTCCTTCAACAACTACTTTTTCTGAATTGAGAGGAGATATTTTGACTCCCATTGCCTCAAAACAACTAGCTGTGCTGAGGGGATCTTCACCCAAAAGTAATCCTTCAATGGTAGTCTGTCCCTTGGAAATAGAGCCTAGAATTAAGGCGCGATGAGAAATTGACTTATCGCCTGGAACGCGAATCTTCCCCTTAAGGGCTACTTGTTCTGGTTCGATAATTAAATTTTGCCCGTCTGCAGCGCTAGTTAGGGTTATAGACATATATATTTGATAGCAGAATAACTCTAGATTCTATCATAGGGACTCACACCATCAAGGTAGGGTAGAACGTACCTTTACAACCTAGAAAATAAAGTGTAAAAATATACATAATCCGGAATTAACAGTTTGCAACCAAGGGGCCGTGATTTCTGAAGTGTTAGACTATCTTATTACTGATTTTAAGATCATCTTCGAGCGTGACCCGGCAGCTAGAGGAACATTAGAGGTACTCTTTTGTTATCCGGGCTTTCAGGCTTTATTGTTCTTTAGAATTGCCCATTTTCTCGATTGCTCTTGGAATATTCCCTTTCTGCCTCGCTTTATTTCCCATATGGCTAGGTTTCTAACTGGTATTGAAATTCACCCCAAAGCTTGCATTGGTCAGGGAGTCTTCATAGATCACGGCATGGGAGTGGTAATTGGTGAGACCGCTGTAGTGGGTGATTATAGTTTGATCTATCAGGGAGTGACCTTAGGCGGTACTGGTAAAGAATCTGGCAAAAGACATCCTAGTTTGGGCAAAAATGTCGTTGTAGGAGCCGGGGCTAAGGTTTTAGGTAATATTACAATCGGAGATAATGTCAGAATTGGGGCAGGTTCAGTGGTCTTGCGCGATGTTCCATCTGATTGTACTGTAGTTGGTGTGCCCGGGAGAATTGTCTATCGCTCTGGAGTAAAAGTCGAAAATTCTCTAGAACATGCAGATCTGCCAGATTCTGAGGCCACTGTAATCAGAATATTATTAGATCGCATTGATTCACTTGAGCAGCAATTAGATTTTCTTCGTCAAGAAACCTTTCTCAAAAGAGAAGATATGTTGCTAGAGATGGAAAATAAGCCAATTTGTTGCAAACTTGTAGATAAAGAGATCCAAGAATTTTTAGAAGGTAGTTTTTGTAAAGATGAGTCTCGAGCCTGAGGTAATTGGCGTAGACATAGGTGGAACCTCCATAAAGCTGGGCCGCTTTAATATTCATGGAAAATGTGATCAGGCTATAAATGTACCTACACCAACTCCGGCTAGCCCCAAGTTGGTGGTTGATGCTCTAGTCCAAGCAATAGATATTATAAATCCGCAAAAAACTTGCCTTGCCTTGGGAATAGGCGTACCGGGAGTAGTAGATAGTTCAGGACGTATTGCCAAAGTAGCAATTAATCTATCTGGCTGGTTGAATGTACCTTTAGCCCAACAAATTGAATCAGCAACTGGCCTTGCTACTACTTTGGCCAATGATGCCAACTGCGCTGGTGTTGGAGAAGCTTGGCTGGGAGCAGGGCTCCATTACCAAGATATGATTCTCTTAACTCTAGGCACCGGAGTAGGTGGGGCAATAATCCTGGGAGGGAAATTATTCACCGGACATCTAGGGGCTGCTGGAGAATTGGGGCTAATCATGTATGACCCTGATGGACCTATCTGTAACAGCGGCAACAAGGGCTCTCTAGAGCAGCATCTTTCTATAGCTGCTATCAAGAGAATGACTGGCAAGGAACCTGAACAAATGGGTATATTAGCCCAAGCTGGAGATTTGGTCGCTCTGGATTTTTGGCGCGAATATGGCAGAATCTTGGGTACAGGAATAACCAGTTTTATCTACACCCTTACTCCTGAGGTGATTATTATTGGCGGCGGTGTTGGGGCTAGTGCGGATTTCTTTTTGCCTTCCGCCTTACAAGAAATAGAAAAAAGAGTTCTGCCGCCTTCGCGTGAAGGCTTCAAACTGCTCAAGGCAGAATTAGGAAACCAAGCAGGTATGGTTGGCGCTGCCAAGTTGGCTTGGGAATTAGTTAAAAACTAGTATTTTTTTTCTTAATTTTTAATTTTTAGGAGAAATAATTAAAATATTGCAGCCTAGGTGTAAATACCTAGGCTTGATTGTTTAGTATAAAAAAATTATAAATAGGTTTATATGCTGAAACGAGAGGCCATATCTCAATGATTAAAAAATATTAACTATCAAATCAGGAATAATCATCTTGCGTTGTCTTGTCAAAGGTGCCATCGTTCTCTATGCTGTTTGTAGGGCGTTAATTGAAGATTGAACGTAAGATGAGAAGACTTGAGATAAAGAGTCCCTCTTATGAGACAATCTAGAGGTAACAATCTAAAAAAATCATAATCTGTCAAACCAACAAATCCAGTAAAAAAATATCTTGGTGTTAGTTTTGGTTTGGTTTAGAAATATCAAAGAGGAAATTAAAAAAGATGTCAATTGCCGTAGGAATGATCGAAACACTAGGTTTCCCCGCTGTCGTGGAAGCAGCTGATGCAATGGTCAAAGCAGCTCGTGTCACTTTAGTTGGCTATGAGAAAATCGGTAGCGGCAGGGTAACGGTAATTGTACGCGGTGATGTTTCTGAAGTTCAAGCTTCAGTTTCAGCCGGAACCGAAGCTGTAAACCGAGTACATGGAGGAGAAGTTCTCTCAACTCACATCATCGCTCGTCCTCACGAAAACCTCGAATACGTACTACCTATTCGCTACACCGAAGAAGTTGAACAGTTCAGAACTTATTAAACCGAATTAAACTATCATCCCCAAAAGTTGGAGTACTAAATAATGTCAATTGCCGTAGGAATGATTGAAACCTTAGGTTTCCCCGCTGTAGTAGAAGCGGCTGATGCGATGGTTAAAGCAGCTCGTGTCACTTTAGTTGGCTATGAGAAAATCGGTAGCGGCAGGGTAACAGTAATTGTACGCGGTGATGTTTCTGAAGTTCAAGCTTCAGTTTCAGCCGGAATTGAAAATGTTAGAAGAGTTAGCGGTGGAAAGGTTCTTTCTGATCACATCATTGCTCGTCCTAACGAAAACCTCGAATACGTACTACCTATTCGCTATACAGAAGCAGTTGAGCAGTTTCGTGAAAGCGTCAATCCTCAGCCATTGAGAAGAGTGTAAGCAGCGATAATGCAAATTGCTAAGGTTCGGGGGACTGTTGTCAGCACCCATAAAACTCGCTCGATGACCGGAATAAAGCTTCTTTTGCTGCAGTTTGTAGACGTAGAAGGAAAGCTCACTGATGGCTATGAGGTGGCAGCTGATTTAGTCGGAGCAGGGGTTGGGGAATGGGTGTTGGTTTCCAAAGGAAGCGCAGCCAGAATAGAACAGGGTAGCCAAGAGCGTCCCCTAGATGCCTTAGTCGTAGGTATTATTGATACCGTCTCTGTCGATAACAACTCCCTGTATAGCAAGAAAAATGACGAACGTACTTAAAGTAACATAATACTAGTTTGAGGAATTAAGAAAAATGGCAGTCAAAGAGGCTGCAGGTAGCCTTTCCAATAAAGCCAAGATCGACAAAACTGCTGCGATCCACTCTTTGTGTGATCTAATTGGTGATGTTGAAATAGGTGCTCATGCCATTTTAGGTGCAGGAAGTTCTATAAGAGTTGAGGAAGGGGGGCGCTCTGCAGTCGGTCAAGATGTCATCATTCAAGATGGTGTATTACTCCATGGGCGCAGTACTGGCAAAGTTCTAGGTGACGACGGACAGGAGTATTCTATTTGGATTGGCAGGCAAGCCACTCTATCCCATATGGCGCTGGTTCATGGGCCAGTTTACTTAGGTGATGAGTGCTTTGTAGGGTTTCGCTCTACCCTGTTTAACACCAGAGTCGGTAATGGAAGCATCATCATGATGCACGCCCTTGTCCAAGATGTGGAGATTCCACCTGGCAAGTACGTTGCTTCTGGCTCGATTATCACTAGTCAAACCCAAGCTGATACATTGCCTGATGTGCAACCCAAAGATTTCCTTCTTGTCAATCAAATTAGGGAATTAGCAGAAAAAGAGACTGGTATCGAATTAGGAGAAACAAATTTCTCCACCAACACTAAAGAAAATCAATATACAAATTTGGTGAACAATATGGGTATTACAGCAGAGCTTAAAGAACAAGTGCGCTCGCTTCTCAATCAAGGCTACGATATTGGAGTTGAACACGCTGATAAGAGGCGTTTTAAAACCAATTCGTGGCAAAGTTTTGGAACTATTAGCGCTAATCGTATTGAACAAGTTCTCCAGACATTAGATGGCTATCTATCGGAATATCCTGGTGAATATATCAGATTAATCGGCATTGATAAAAAGGCTAAAAAAAGAGCATTTGAAGCAATTGTGCAACGCCCTGATGGTCAAAGCGGTCCAACAACTGCTACTGTCAAAAGCAATAATGGCTCATCGGTTTCTTCTAGAGCATCTTCTGTAGCCTCAACAGTTGACAGCAGTGTAGCTTCTCATGTTCGTTCACTTCTAGCCCAAGGACATAAGATTTCAGCTGAGTATGCTAATGCCAGACGTTTTAAAACTGGCTCTTGGCAAAGTGCAGGAGTTATTGATTCTAAAAGAGAAGGAGAGATCATCGCCAAATTCAACTCCATTTTGGCTGAACACCAAGGAGAATATGTACGCCTCATTGGGATAGATTCTCATGCCAAGCGCCGCGTTCTTGAATTGATCGTCCAAAGACCGGGTGAGAATGGATCTACCAGTAGTGGTAGTAGCAATGCAGAAAATAGAAGAAGTTCTTTTACCAGTGGATTAGGAGCTCTAGGAGCAGACATAATTCAGAAGGTACGCTCTTTACTGCAGCAGGGCTACAAAATTGGAACTGAGCATGCAGACAAGCGCCGCTTTAAAACTGGTTCTTGGGTGAGCTGTTCTCCTATCGAATCGGGCAATGAATCTGAAGTGCTGCGGGCCCTCAATGATTGTCTAATAGAGCATCAAGGGGAATATATACGCTTACTTGGCATTGATACCAAAGCTAAACGTCGAGTTCTAGAAACTGTAATCGCCAGACCTTCTGATGGAGCGCCAGCTTCTCCAAGAACAGAAAATCAATCATCTGCCCCAGCATCCTATAGCAGTTCCTATAGCAGCAATGGCGCTAGTTCTAGCGGCTCTCTAGATAGCCAAACTCTATCCCAAGTAAAATCTTTGCTGCAACAGGGCTACAAAATAGGCACTGAACATGCTGACAAGAGACGATTTAAAACCGGCTCTTGGAGTAGTTGCGCTCCTGTAGATTCAACTAGAGAAGCTGATGTACTTTCATTTCTCTCTAAGTGTGTAGCTGAGCACCAGGGGGAATATGTGCGACTGATTGGCATTGATACGAAAGCAAAACGTCGTGTCTTAGAGTCAATCATCCAGCGTCCTTGATAGTCTCTTAAGGACTTGGAACTATGACTGTCCCACCAATTTCTATCAGACAAATAACGCATACTGATGTATATATTTCTGGCGATGTAGTGATCGAAGAAGGGGCAGCCATAGCACCAGGAGTCATTCTTCGTGCTGCACCCGAAAGCAAGATCATAATTAGATCAGCGGCTTGCTTAGGGATGGGGACTATAGTAAATGCTTTTGGAGGAACTATAGAAATTGGCAAGAGTTCCATTTTGGGAGCTAGTGTGCTCATTGTTGGCAAGGGGACTATCGGAGCTAATGTCTGTATTGGTTCGGCCACAACGGTTTTTAATAGTTCCATAGATCCCTCAAGTGTGATCTTGGCAGGATCTCTAATTGGTGAATTGATAGTAGCAGCCTCCCCCCAAGAACCAAATCAAAGCGAAAGTGTAGTTGTTGAGCAAGAAATAGAGAACCTCTCAACAACAGAGCAAGCAAAATCTTCTGTAGTTGGACAGGTTTATATTAATCAGCTCTTACTAACTCTTTTTCCGGGAAGGCAATCTCCCCCTAAAACTCAAGATTCTTAAAGAAAGAATTTGCTCTTTTTTGGCTTTTTTGTTGCTAGATAAAAGCAATCTCACTTTTTTTTACAAAAAATCAGATGTTGTGTTTTGTAAAAATAAATTAACGTTTTTTAAGAAGCCCAAGTTATTATCTAGCAATGATTAGAAAAATTTATACGGGTAGACAGAAAATACAATAAAAAAGATGAGAATCTAACACAAAAAATTAAAAAAAAGACACATTCATGTTAAGATTGTGCTATGAGGTCACAGGTAGTCAAAAAGAATTGCTTCTTATAGACGTCTAGGCAAAGGCCAAAAAAAAATTGCCCTGAGCCAGTGAAAGTTTACAAAAATATATGGAGGACTTGATCGATGGTACAAACCCAATCTTCCGGCTTCAAGGCTGGTGTGCAGGATTACCGCTTAACTTACTATACCCCAGACTATACCCCTAAAGATACTGACATACTAGCTTGTTTCCGGGTAACTGCCCAGCCTGGAGTACCTCCAGAAGAAGCAGCAGCAGCTGTAGCCGCTGAATCCTCAACTGGTACTTGGACCACAGTTTGGACAGATCTTCTAACCGATCTAGATCGCTATAAAGGTCGTTGTTATGATATTGAGTCAATTCCCGGTGAAGACAATCAATTCTTCTGTTTTATTGCCTATCCTCTAGATCTATTTGAAGAAGGTTCAGTAACTAACCTGTTGACTTCCTTGGTTGGTAACGTTTTTGGTTTCAAAGCTCTTAGAGCTTTGCGCTTGGAAGACTTGCGTATACCTGTAGCTTACATGAAAACCTTCCAAGGTCCTCCTCATGGTATTACAGTTGAACGTGACAAACTCAACAAATATGGTCGTCCCCTACTAGGTTGTACAATCAAGCCTAAATTAGGTCTTTCAGCCAAAAACTACGGACGCGCAGTTTATGAATGTCTCCGCGGTGGTCTGGATTTCACCAAAGATGATGAAAACATCAACTCACAACCATTCATGCGCTGGCGTGATCGCTTCCTCTTTGTTCAAGAAGCAATTGAGAAAGCTCAAGCTGAAACCAACGAGGTTAAAGGACATTACCTCAATGTAACCGCTGGTACATGTGAAGAAATGATGGCCAGAGCGCAGTTTGCCAAGGAGATCAAAACTCCTATCATCATGCATGACTTCATAACTGGTGGTTTTACTGCTAATACCAGTTTGGCTAAGTACTGTCGTGAGAATGGACTACTTCTCCACATCCACCGTGCGATGCACGCTGTAATCGACCGTCAGAAAAACCATGGTATTCACTTCCGTGTTCTGGCTAAATGTCTACGTATGTCTGGTGGTGACCACCTTCACTCTGGTACCGTTGTAGGTAAATTAGAAGGTGAGCGCGGAATCACCATGGGCTTTGTTGACCTAATGCGTGAAGACTATGTAGAAGAAGATCGCTCACGCGGTATTTTCTTCACTCAAGACTATGCATCCTTACCTGGCACTATGCCTGTTGCCTCTGGTGGTATCCACGTATGGCACATGCCAGCCTTGGTAGAAATCTTCGGTGATGATTCTTGTCTACAATTTGGTGGTGGTACTTTAGGACACCCATGGGGTAATGCTCCTGGTGCAACCGCTAACCGTGTTGCTCTTGAAGCTTGTCTTCAAGCTCGTAACGAAGGACGTTCTCTAGCCCGCGAAGGTAATGATGTTCTGCGTGAAGCTGGTCGCTGGTCTCCAGAGTTGGCCGCTGCTCTTGATCTTTGGAAAGAGATCAAGTTCGAGTTTGAAGCTATGGATACTCTCTAAAACAAAAAGTTGTCGGTGGCTCGCTGTCACTGACAACCAATCCCTGTGGGGATATGTAGGTAAAGTTTGATGTATCCAAAAAAAGTTGCTGAAGATAGCGCAAAGGTTCTGCGTAGTTATCTGACCTATCAAGCTGTCAAGTTGATCGTTGAGCAATTAACGGAGACTAACCCTCCTCAAGCCTTCTGGTTGACTAACTATACCTCCAGTCAGAATATCCAAGATGGCGAAGCCTATCTAGATGGATTGATGGATGAGAACAAAGAGTTAGTGCTGAGGATTTTGACAGTTCGACAAGATCTGGCAGACAATATACTTGATCTTTTGCCTGAAATGGTTAAAGCAATTATAGTGCAAGCCAATGTAGATCATCGTCGACGACTTTTGGAGCGTCTCACCGCATCCCCCAAACCCAATGATTCACCCGAATAATAACACTAAGTCAAGGACATACTATCGATGAAAACTTTACCTAAAGAGCGCCGTTACGAAACCCTTTCCTACCTGCCACCTTTAACAGATCAGCAAATCGTTAAACAGATCCAATATCTATTCGATCAAGGTTATATACCTGCTGTTGAATTCCAAGAAAACCCCAATCCAGCTGATCACTACTGGACATTGTGGAAGCTTCCTCTTTTCAAATCCAACTCTCCTCAAGAGGTTTTAGCTGAGGTGCGTGAATGTCGTTCAGAGTATCCCGCTAGCTATATCCGTGTTATCGGTTTTGACAATATTAAACAATGCCAAACCATGAGTTTTATTGTCCACAAACCTGGCGCTACTACTGCTAACCGTTACTAAATTTTCTCAAATTTACTAAAAACTTCTCTAATATAGATTTAGAGAAGTTTTTTTTGCAACATATAATAGTATGCTTTACCTAGTAGACAATAAAAAAAAGCGTGTAATAGGATTCTATGAATCGCCTAAGGCCTTAAAAAGGGGTATGGATCTTTTATCTACAGCAGAGCAACTACCGAGTGACTATCATATTGCTACTGAAGAGCCCGAATGCTTTACCAACGTCACCTTGGAAAAAATGCCCCCAAGAACAAGATTTACCAACAGCAACTCTCCTGAGATTCCCAAAAATCCACCTCTGATTAAGAAAAAAAGTAACGGCTCAGAACCGAGTAGTTGAAATGTACAATGATGTTAATCGTCAAAGTTGCAAATCTCAGCAAAATTCATAAAAACTTAATTATTGTTACGGTCGCATGGTATTATGGCTTGTGAATCTGGTTAATGTTTAGCAACATGTTAAGCCTTCAAACCAAATCATGATTAGTAATTAGCTTCTAAAATTGTCGATTGTGACTTCAACCTCCACTCTTGTGCCTGAGACAAAAGCTTCTAACTCTATGGAAGACTACTATAAGCTGCAACAATTTCTCTTGAAGTATAGCTTGCTACTAATGGTCTTGTTGTTTCCCTTGGTTTGGTTTTTTTACTCGGTCAATATTGCTTTTAACTATCTTTTAGGTGCCTCGGTCGGTATCTTGTATTTAAGAATGCTGTTTAAGGATGTAGAAAAGATTGGAGTAGGCAAAGGTAGAGTCGGGTCTAAAGGACTTTTGATTTTTTCTGGACTGATTATTGTCGCTTGCCGTTGGCAGCATTTACATGTTATTCCCGTATTTCTGGGATTTCTGACTTATAAAGCAGCAATTATGATCTATATGTTCAAGAGCTTAATGCCTCAAAGCCAAAGCTGAGAAGATCAAATTTGTAATGCCGAATACTATAAAAAATGGGTAGACAATGTTGGACAATTTGACAATCTTAAACTCTTTCCCGCTGATTGGGGCTCTTGAGGTAGGCAAACACTGGTACTGGGAGATCGGTAACCTCAGACTACATGGTCAAGTTTTAGTAACCTCTTGGTTTGTCATTGGTCTTTTGTTAATTGCTTCTATAGCTGCTACCCGGAATATCCAAAGGGTTCCTAGTGGAATTCAGAACTTCATGGAATATGCTCTTGATTTTCTGCGTGATTTAGCCAGAAATCAGCTAGGAGAGAAAGACTATCGTCAGTGGTTACCCTTTATCGGTACACTATTTCTCTTTATTTTTGTCTCCAATTGGGCAGGAGCCTTGATTCCTTGGAAGGTTTTTGAAATTCCCGAAGGAGAATTAGCAGCTCCTACTAATGATATTAATACTACCGTGGCACTAGCTTTGCTCACTTCTTTAGCATATTTCTATGCAGGAATCAGCAAGAAAGGACTGAGCTACTTTGCTCATTACGTAGAGCCAATTCCATTTCTTTTGCCAATTAAAATTCTAGAAGATTTTACCAAGCCACTTTCGCTAAGCTTCCGACTATTTGGAAATATCTTAGCTGATGAATTGGTAGTTGGCGTTCTGGTTTTTCTAGTGCCCCTTTTAGTACCACTTCCTCTAATGGCTCTGGGTCTTTTTACAAGTGCAATACAAGCTCTAGTTTTTGCGACCCTAGCAGGCGCCTATATACATGAAGCAATAGAAGGACACGAAGAAGAGCACCACTAACTGTTAGTGTTTTTGCTTGTACGGCTTACTCGGTCGGAAGTTACGCCTGTGGACTTGGAAGAGACTGTCATAACCCCAAGGCAGAATTTTCTTAGATTGAATCAGGAAATAGACCTAAATATTAGGAATAAAGAGACTAGTTTAGAGAGCTTGGGGAGAAATTAAATTAAGAAAAAAAGGAAAAAAACCATGAATCCAATGATTGCCTCCACCTCCGTTATTGCCGCTGCTCTTGCTATTGGTTTAGCTACCATTGGACCTGGAATTGGTCAAGGTAATGCTTCAGCTGAAGCAGTAGCTGGTATTGCTCGCCAACCTGAAGCAGAAGGCAAAATCCGTGGAACACTACTTTTGACTCTAGCGTTCATGGAATCTTTAACCATTTACGGCCTGGTTATCGCCCTAGTACTATTGTTTGCAAACCCCTTTGCTTAATAGTTTAGTTGAATTTTTTTATGGTGGAACTAGATTCTTATCTTGAAAAAGATAGGATCTGTTCTACCCGAATCTAAGAAAAAAATTATCGCTAGAATCCGCAAAGAAAATGTTTGATTTTGATGCTACCTTACCAATAATAGCTGTGCAGTTTCTCTTACTGATGGCGCTGCTCAATGCTCTGTTTTTTAAGCCCCTCAATCGAGTAATTGATGATCGGGAAAACTATATCAGTAGCACTGAAACCGAGGCTAGAGAAAGACTAGCTAAGGCAGAAAGCCTGACCAAAGAATATGAACTGCAGCTGACCAATTCGCGCAAACAGTACCAAGGAGTCATTGCCCAAGCCCAAGCTGAAGCAAAAAAACTTTCTGATAGTAAGATAGCCCAAGCCGTCAAAGAAGCTCAAGCAAAAAAAGAATCTGCCTATCAGGAAATTGAAATCCAGAGACAGAAAGCTTTAAGCGAACTAGAGAATCAGGTCGAATCTCTAAGCCAAAAAGTACTAACTAAGATATTAGGACCAGAGCTAGTTAAGTAATAATGAATATATTAGCTACGGCAGCAGAATTGGCCGCTGAAAAACACGGTTTTGGCCTTGATTTAAATCCCTTGACCACCAATTTGATCAACATTGCCATCCTGGTTGGAGTGTTGTATTATTTTGGTAGTAAAACCCTAAATAATATCCTGAGTGAAAGACGAAATAAAATTTCCTTAGCCATTCGAGAAGCAGAAGAAAATCAAAAAAAATCTCTCTCCGCGCTCTCTCAAGCCCAGGAAAAGCTAAAAGCCGTCCAAAGCGAAGCCCAAGAAATTATCAAATCTGCCCAAGTTCAGGCTGAATCAGTTGCTCTAGAAATAGCCAACCAAGCTGATCTAGATATAGTACGTCTCCAAGAGGGCGCTGTTAAAGACCTCAGTAATGAAGAGACTAGAGTCTTATCAGAACTACGTCATAGAATCGCCAAAATGGCTATTGAAAAAGCGCAAGAGCATCTACAGAAAAACTTAGATGGTTCTACTCAAGATACTTTAATTGAGCGAAGCATTGCTCAATTAGGAGGAAAATAGTCATGCAATCAACCCTTTACAGTTCAGAAATTGCTGAGCCATATGCTCAAGCGCTCATGTCTGTAGCTATTGAGCATCAACAGACAGATGCTCTTGGTCAGTCCGCAAAAGAGATAATCGAATTACTGGAAAGCTCACAAGAGCTCAAAAATTTCATCCAGAACCCAACTATTGGTGAAGCTGACAAAAAAGCAGTCCTACAGAAAGTTTTAGGCAAAGATGCAAACATCTATCTCTCTAACTTCTTGATGTTGTTGGTAGATAAAAGACGTATTAATCTTTTAGCTGAAATATGTGAAAAATATTTAGCCCAGCTAAGAAAACTAAACAATGTAGTTCTTGCTGAGGTTACTTCAGTACAGCAACTGAGCCAAGAACAGTTACAGTCTGTCACCGAAAAAGTTAAAGAGATTTCCGGTGCTACTTCTGTAGAGTTAAAGACAATTATTGATCCAACTCTTCTAGGTGGGGTAATTATCAAAGTTGGCTCACAGGTTATTGATGCTAGCTTGAAAGCACAATTGAGACGTTTGGGCTTTAGCCTTGCAGGTCTCGTTTAATTATCCAGCCTTTCCAATCCCAAACTTTTGAAACAAAACAAACTAAAGAGACTATGGTAAGTATCAGACCCGATGAGATTAGCAGTATTATTCGTGACCAGATTGAATCTTATAGCCAAGAAGTACAAATCTCCAATGTTGGTACGGTTCTGCAAGTAGGTGATGGAACTGCTCGTATCTATGGCTTGCAGCAGGCTATGTCTGGAGAACTCTTAGAGTTTGAAGATGGTACTGTTGGAATTGCCCTCAACCTTGAGGAAGATAATGTTGGTGCTGTTTTGATGGGAGATGGTTTCAATATCCAAGAAGGCAGTACAGTTAAAGCCACAGGTAAAATTGCACAAGTTCCAGTAGGTGAAGCTCTTTTAGGCAGAGTAGTTGACGCTCTAGGTCGTCCTTTAGATGGCAAAGGCAATCTCAATACTACAGAAACTCGCCTTGTTGAATCCCCAGCTCCTGGGATCATTGCTCGTAAATCCGTGTGTGAACCTATGCAAACTGGTATCACTGCGATCGATGCGATGATTCCAGTAGGAAGAGGTCAAAGGGAGCTGATCATTGGAGATCGTCAAACTGGTAAAACCTCCATTGCTATTGATACAATTATCAATCAAAAGAGTGAAGATGTAATCTGTGTCTATGTTGCAATTGGACAAAAGGCTGCTAATGTTGCCCAGGTAGTAGAAACCCTCAAGGAAAAAGGCGCTTTGGATTATACGATTATTGTTGCAGCTAATGCCAATGATCCTGCTACTTTGCAATATATTGCTCCTTACTCTGGCGCAGCTATGGCTGAGTACTTCATGTACAAAGGTAAAGCAACTCTGATTATCTATGACGATCTCTCCAAACAAGCCCAAGCCTACCGTCAACTTTCTCTACTGTTACGTCGCCCGCCTGGTCGCGAAGCCTATCCTGGAGATGTTTTCTATCTGCACTCTCGCTTACTAGAGCGCGCTGCCAAGCTCAATGACACATTAGGTGGTGGCAGTATGACTGCATTGCCAATCATTGAAACTCAAGCTGGTGATGTTTCTGCCTATATTCCTACCAATGTGATTTCTATCACTGATGGACAGATTTTCCTTTCATCTGACTTGTTTAACTCTGGTTTTCGTCCTGCTATCAATGCCGGTATCTCGGTTTCCCGCGTAGGATCGGCTGCTCAAACCAAAGCGATGAAACAAGTTGCTGGTAAATTGAAATTGGAATTAGCTCAATTTGCTGAACTAGAAGCATTTGCTCAGTTCTCTTCTGATCTTGATGCTGCCACTCAATCTCAGCTTGCTCGTGGGGTTCGCTTGAGAGAAGTGCTCAAACAGCAACAAAATTCACCCCTTTCAGTATGGGAGCAAGTTGCTGTAGTCTATGCCGGACTCAATGGTTATATCGATGAAATTCCAACAGCGAAAGTCACCAGTTTTGTTAAAGGACTGCGTGATTACCTCAAAAACAGCAAACCTAAATTTGTAGAGATTCTGGTCTCTGAGAAAAAACTCTCCGATGAGGCAGAAAAAATTCTCAAAGAGGCAATTGCTGAATTTAAACAGGCTTTTGCTGCCTAAAATACTCCCTAGGGAGCAGATATTTTCTGTTCCCTATTGTTTTTGTTTTTTATAAACACAATAAAAATATGGCTAATCTCAAGTCAATTCGAGATCGTATTCAATCTGTTAAAAATACCCGCAAAATCACTGAAGCAATGCGACTAGTAGCTGCGGCTAAAGTTCGCCGAGCTCAAGAACAAGTAACTGCCAGTAGACCATTTGCCGATGCTTTAGCTAGAGTACTGCATAGCTTGGAGCAGAGATTAAAACTAGAGGATGTAGATCTTCCTCTATTAAAGAAAGCAACTGATGCCGAGGTCAAAACTGTAGCAATTTTGGTAGTTTCTGGTGATCGCGGTCTTTGTGGTGGTTACAACAACTATGTCATCAAGCGCGCTGAAAACCGTTTTAATGAACTGCGCTCGTTGGGATTAGATGCCCAGTTAATCACTACTGGACAAAAAGCAACCCAGTATTTTAAACGACGCAATCTGCCAGTTACTGAAAGCTATACTGGATTGAACCAAATTCCTACAGCTGAAGATTCTGGTAAAATTGCTGATCAACTTCTATCTTTGTTTCTAGCCGAAGAGGTAGACCGCGTTGAGATTATCTATACCAGATTTGTCTCATTGATCAGTTCTCGTCCAGTTGTGCAAACATTATTGCCGCTTGATGCGCAAAGTCTCTCGCCTGAAGATGATGAACTTTTCCGTCTGATTGATGTTGATGGAAGATTAGCAGTCAAGCGTCAGGTTGTTGTCAATGATTTTAGTCAACTACCTGAAGAGATGATCTTTGAACAAGATCCTGTTGAAATTCTACGCGCGCTGTTGCCACTTTATCTAAATAGTCAATTGTTGCGATCTTTGCAAGAATCGGCAGCTAGTGAATTGGCAGCTAGAATGACTGCTATGAGCAATGCTAGTGAAAATGCTAGCGATTTGATGCGCAAATTGACCCTTTCTTATAACAAAGCCCGTCAAGCGGCCATTACTCAAGAACTACTTGAAGTAGTAGCTGGAGCAAGCGCAATCTAAATTTAGCAAAACTGCCTGAGATTATCCCAGGCAGTTTTTTTAACTAAACCAAAGTAACCTTACCAGTATCTAGATCGTAGTAAGCCCCAACTACCTTTAATTTTCCTTCTTTTACCGCATCTGAAATTACAGTAGAGGTCAAAAGCCTTCCTACCTGTAATTTGATATTGGCCTTGATGGCATTGGTTAGATGATCCCCTGGCAAACCTTCAGTTGAAGTAACAGCTGGTTGAATAGCATAGACTAGAGATTCAATCACACCAGGTAAATTACCACCTTTGATAGCTGCAGCTACCGCTCCACATCTTTCGTGACCAAGCACCATCAGTAGGGGCGCACCTAATACTCCAATAGCATATTCCTCACTGGCAACATCCTCAATCATGGCAATATTGCCGGCAATGCGTACATTAAAAATATCTCCAAGTCCTTGATCAAAGATGATTTCTGATGGAACACGCGAATCAGCGCAACCAAGTATGGCCGCAAAAGGTGCCTGTCCTTGAGCTATTTCTTTGACTCGTATACTATCTTGGTCTGGGTTAATTTTTTTGTTCTCAACAAATCTTTGATTACCCTCCATCAATTTTTTGAGAGCTTGTTCTGGAGTTAAATTTGATTTAAGTGCATGAGGATCAGCTGCGATTAGTTGAGGTTCTGCTACATTGGCTGCCGCGGTTGATTTTTCCAACCAAGCTGCCAATGAACCAGTTCCCAATACACCTGCGCCATAAGCTATTGCTTTTCTTCTGGATAGATTCATATTGATTCTTTAAAAAAAATTACAATTTCTAGAAATACTATAGCAAGGTTTTGTGTTGTCTAAGACGGACTGAATTTAGAATATGATATAGGTTAGAAAAGAAATCAGGATAATCCAGATATGTCACTCTTCGGTAATCTAGAGCCGGCAATAAAAGAGGATGTGATAGTCTATACGCCCTATTATCAAAAAGATAGACAGGTATTTTTGCCATATGCCTTAAGCCTTTATCAAAGAGGTAATTTAGAAGGCAAAAGGTATATTGAAGGAGGGGAAGATGTACCTTATGTCATCACTTGGTATGTCTCTAAATTACCCTCTGAGCTGACACGCTGCCGTATTCAATTTGAAGGACAGGCAGACTTTAGTTATGAAGCCACCTTGATGAATTCAGAGTTTGTGGATTATCTAATAGATGTAATGAAGATCTCTAAGGATATGGAAATAGTAGATTTCCCCCAAAAATTTTATCGTAAACTATTAAAATTTGAAGAATGAGGAAAGAAAATTGGTACAAACTGCCAAGTATTTGGTGATTGGTTCATTAGAGCCCTTTGGCGGGAAAACTGGGGTAATTTTAGGGATAATACATCAACTAAAATCGAGAAATATCGATGTTTCTTATATCAAGCCGATTAGTTCGAGTTTTGATGAAGAAGAAGATGTAGATACCAAACTTATAGAGAAAATTCTCTCTCTTCCTCAAGATCGCATAGTGCCACCATTGATTCACATGGATTGGGACAAAATTAGTCAAAAAATAGAAAATCAAGATACTAATAATTATTTGTCCAATGTAATATCTCAAATTAAATCAATTCAAGGAGATTTAGTTTTAATCGAAGGAGCTGGCACTCTTGATGAAGGAGCCTTATTTGGTATGTCCTTATCAGAAATGGCTGAGAAGATTGACTGCCCCGTTGTTTTGGTTGTCAAGACCAAGGGTTATCCTCCGGTTGATAGTATACTCAAAGCCAAAAAAGAATTAGGCAATCGCTTGATAGGTATTGTCATAAATGGCGTCTTGCCTGAGCAGGTTGAGATGATTCAGACTCAGCTCAAATCTTACCTAATTTCGCAAGGTATATCCATATTGGGAATATTGCCTCAAAATTCTCTCCTGGCGAGTATCAGTGTCCGAGAGATCGCCAAACAGCTCAGAGCTCGTATACTATGCCGCTCAGATCGCCTAGATCTAATGGTAGAAAGCCTGATGATAGGTGCAATGAATGTCAATGCCGCCTTAGAATATTTCAGAAAATACAGAAATAAAGCTGTAGTTACTGGCAGTGATCGCACAGATTTACATTTTGCTGCCTTAGAAACCTCTACCAGTTGTCTGATTTTAACTGGAACTACTCCGCCAGATCCTATTCTCTTAAGCCGCGCTGAAGATTTAGAAGTACCAGTATTGGCAGTTAATCTCGATACTCTAACCACAATCGAAATTATTGAAAATAGTTTTGGCAAAGCCCGCATTCAAGAAGACATTAAAATAAACTGTATTCAAGAGCTGATGGCTCAATATTTTGATTTTGCTCATCTGCTTGAGCGGTTAAAATTATGAAATCAACTTATAGAAATTATAGAAATTAGATCCATGCGTATTGCTCAAAATATTACAGAAACCATAGGAAGAACGCCTTTAGTTCAACTTAATCGTATTCCTTCTTCAGAAGGTGCTTTGGCTACGATATTAGTTAAGCTAGAAAGCATGAATCCATCTTCTTCGGTTAAGGATCGTATTGGTTTTAGCATGGTAGAAGTAGCTGAACAACAGGGACTAATCAAACCAGGCCATACTATTCTTGTAGAACCTACTTCTGGCAATACTGGTATAGCGCTAGCTATGGTAGCAGCAGCTAAAGGCTATCGCTTGATTCTTACTATGCCCGATACTATGAGTACTGAAAGAAGGGCTCTATTGAGAGCATATGGAGCAGAATTAAGTTTAACTCCCGGCGCAGAAGGAATGAGTGGGGCAATCCGCAAAGCAGAGGAAATCTCTAAAGAGTTGCCCAATTCCTATATGCTGCAACAATTTAAAAATCCAGCCAACCCAAAAATTCACCGCGAAAGCACCGCAGAAGAAATCTGGCAAGATACTGAAGGCTCTATTGATATCTTAATTGCTGGAGTTGGTACAGGTGGAACCATTACTGGGGTAGCAGAGGTGATCAAGCAGCGCAAACCCAGTTTTCAAGTAGTTGCTGTAGAGCCGCAAAACAGTCCAGTCCTCTCTGGTGGTAAACCAGGCCCTCACAAAATTCAAGGCATCGGCGCAGGTTTTATACCTGATGTATTGCGCAGAGATTTAATTGACGAAGTCATTACCGTTAGTGATGACCAGTCGATAAACTATAGCCGTCGTCTGGCCTGCGAAGAAGGAATACTCTCTGGTATATCTGCTGGAGCGGCTCTCTATGCAGCTTTAAAAGTAGCTAAACGCCCAGAAAATGCCGGTAAGGTGATTGTGATGATTCAACCATCTTTTGGCGAGCGCTACTTAAGTACAGCACTCTTTAGAGATCTTGAATCTACTGATGGAGTCAAATGAAGGAAGAAACCTTCACCATAGCAGTCGTTGGGGATGTTCATGAGCAGTGGCAACAGCAGGATGAAGATGCCCTAATTGCTTTAGCTGTAGATTTGGTGCTCTTTGTTGGAGATTTTGGCAATGAGTCGGTAGAAATTGTCCGAAAAATTAGCAAATTGCCTCTCAATAAAGCAGTAGTACTTGGCAACCATGACGCTTGGTATACTGCCTCTGATTGGGGGAGAAAAAACCGCCCTTATGATCCAAATAGTGACCATTGGTTTAACAAACAGCTTGAACTATTAGGAGAAAGCCATATTGGCTATAGCAGTTTAGAGATTAGCTCAATGGATCTTGCTGTAGTGGGAAGCCGGCCTTTTTCTTGGGGTGGAACGGAATGGAAAAATGCTGATTTTTTTCGAGATCTTTACCAAGTTCATAATTTTCAACAGTCTACTGAAAAAATTGTCTCAGCAGCTAGAAAGACAAGTTGTGAAAATGTTATTTTTCTGGCTCATAATGGCCCTTATGGACTAGGAGATCATCCTTACTCTATCTGTGGAAAAGATTGGGGCCATGGAGGCGGTGATCATGGAGATCCTGACTTGAGCGAATCTATTAAAATAATTTGCCAAGAAAAGAAAGTCCCATTAGTAGTTTTTGGACATATGCACCATAGCCTTAGATATACTAATGAATACACTCGCCAAAAAGTAATAACCGATGCTCAAGGTATTATTTACCTCAATGCGGCCTCTGTCCCTCGGATTATTGAAAGAAAAGGCTCATTTTTGCGCAACTTCACCCTAGTTAGTTACTTTCAAGGTAGGGTTAGAGAGATTTCCTTAGTATGGCTTAATGAGAATTTTGAGATAATTAGCAGTGAAATCCTCTTAGCGAAAACGCCCATCATGGGATAGAATATTAAACTGACAGTCACTGGAGAGGTGGTAGAGTGGTCTATTGCGTCCGACTTGAAATCGGAAGAGGTGCAAGCCTCCGGAGGTTCGAATCCTCTCCTCTCCGTTTTAAATAGCATATATTAATACAATTTTGGGCGAGAAATTGCTGATTTGTTATAATATTTCTTTAGGAGAAATAAAAAATTATGTCTCTTCCCATCGTTGCTGTAGTAGGTCGTCCCAATGTGGGCAAATCGACTTTAGTTAATCGTCTTGCCGGGACTCAAGAAGCAATAGTATTTGACGAGCCAGGTATCACCAGAGATCGCATCTATAGGAAATCCTATTGGTGTGATCGCGATTTTCAAGTGGTTGATACGGGCGGGCTGGTCTTTGATGAAGATACTGAATTTTTGCCCATGATCCGAGAGCAGGCCACTATTGCCATAGAAGAGGCAGCTGTGACGATCTTCATAGTTGATGGACAATCTGGGCCAACTTCAGGTGACTATGAGATAGCCAAATGGCTACGTCAGCAAAAAGTGCCGATTTTACTTGCTGTTAATAAATGTGAATCCAATCAACAGGGCTTAGCTCAAGCTAACGAATTCTGGGATTTAGGACTGGGAGATCCTTTCGCTATCTCTGCTATCCATGGCAATGGCACTGGAGAATTGTTAGATGCCGTTGTGGAATATTTACCAACAAAAGAGTCTGATGAAGAATCTGCTGAAATCAAAGTAGCAATCATTGGCCGGCCCAATGTAGGCAAATCCAGTTTGCTCAATGCCCTTACTGGTGAGAAAAGAGCTATAGTCAGCCCAGTTTCTGGTACTACCCGCGATACGATAGATATGCTTGTTGAGCGCAATGGAGTAATCTACCGTTTAATTGACACTGCAGGTATCAGGCGCAAGAAAAACGTAGAATATGGCGCTGAGTTTTTTAGTATTAACCGCTCTTTTAAAGCAATCAAAAGAGCCGATGTAGTTCTGTTGATCATTGATGCTCTTGATGGAATCACAGAACAAGACCTCAAACTAGCAGGCAGGATAACCGAAGAAGGAAAGGCAGTAGTTTTGGTTGTCAACAAGTGGGATGCTGTAGAAAAAGATCATCGCACTATTTATGAGTTTGAAAGAGCGATTCGCGGTCGTCTCTACTATATGGATTGGGCAGAGATGATCTTTATCAGCGCCATGACCGGCCAAAGAGTAGAAAAGATTTTAGATCACATCGATACAGCCGCGCAAGCTCATCAACGCCGGGTGAGCACATCGGTGATCAATCAAGTGATTGAAGAATCGCTCAGTTGGCATACTCCCCCTACCACCAGACAGGGTAAGCAGGGCAAGATTTACTATGGAACCCAAATCAGAAGCCAACCTCCAACTATTACTCTATTTGTCAATGATCCAGAGCGCTTTACTGATAACTATAAGCGTTATATGGAAGGGCAATTTCGCAGCCAGTTAGGTTTTACTGGAACTCCCCTACGCTTAATTTGGCGTGGTAAAAGAGAAAGAGAAGTCGCCAGAGGCCAGCAAAGCAATCGAGCAACCAAGGTCTAAATTCGGGAATTGTCAAAAATGTCTAGTCTGAGCTGGGATATCCAGGCTATTGAAGATACCCTTGAAAGCTTTACAGAAATTCAGAGCGCTATAAATTATCAGCAAGCTCAACAATCTCTGCAGAATCTGGTAAACCAATTAGATCTCTCAGCCGAAGAACAGCAGGGACTCGAGCAAGAGATTGAGCATCTCTCTTTGATGCTAGAGAAGATGGAGAACTCCAGACTCCAGATAGTTGCCTTTGGTCTAGTTGGTAGGGGTAAATCCTCAGTGCTCAATGCCCTTTTGGGAAATGATCTGTTCCAATCTGGACCTCTACATGGGGTAACCACCAAGATGGAAGCTCAAAACTGGCATCTGGATCATTATATTGTTGGCGGTTTATCTCAAACCCAAGTAGAACTTTTAGATACTCCTGGACTAGATGAGGTCGATGGAGAAAATAGAGAACAAATAGCAAGGCAAATAGCAAAGCAAGCTGATTTGATTCTCTTTATTGTGGCAGGAGATCTCAGCAAGCTGGAGTACAATGCCCTTTCCGCGCTGCGCCAAGTAGGCAAACCTATCATTTTAGTCTTCAACAAAATAGATCAATATCCCGAAGCTGATCGTCTATCTATCTATGAAAAGATCCGCGATGAGAGAGTAAAAGAATTACTCTGGCCTGAGGATATAGTCATGGTATCAGCCTCCCCCTTGATTACCCAAGTAAAGCGCTCGCCCGATGGCAAGGTTGAAATGACCAAAACTCGAGGAGAGCCTGAGATAGAACCTTTAAAATTAAAAATTTTAGAAATACTACAAACAGAAGGCAAATCTCTGATTGCTTTAAATAGTCTCTTTTGCGCTGACAATATCAATGAGCAGATCGTCAAACGTAAAATGAATATTCGCAACCAAGCAGCCGAAGAGCTGATCCAAAAATCGGTATTGACTAAGGCTATCAGTGTCGGTCTCAACCCTGTTACCGCTTTAGATTTATTAACTGGCGCAGTGATAGATGTAGCGATGATTCTCTCTCTATCTCGCCTCTATGGTATTGAAATGACCCAAACCGGGGCCATTGCTCTTTTAAGGACAATAGGATTGAGTATGGGCTCAATCACCGCTAGCGATTTTTTAGCCTCAATTGGGCTAGCTTCTCTCAAGGGTCTTTTGGGCATTTCCACTCCCTTAACTGGTGGAGCAGCGCTAGCTCCCTATCTAGGAGTAGCCTTGACTCAAGCTGGGGTAGCTGGGTTTTGTTGTTATGCAATCGGGCAGATCACTAAGACTTATCTGGCCAATGGTGCCTGCTGGGGTCCCAACGGACCTAAAGCTGTAGCAGAAAATATACTTAGCAATCTAGATGAAACTTCAATTATGAATCGTATCAAGGAAGAATTAAAGCTCAGATTGAGTCAAACCTGACAGAACTAGATTGACTATAAATATACTTAAAATAACTTCACCCAGAATTAATTAACTGCTATCAAATGGTAAGAGATTAAGTTGATGTTTTGTGTATATTAAAGCTATAAATTATTACTGATATTATAAAATGTCTTAAAAAACTTTTTACTATGACTGGATTATTTGTTGGTTTAACTACTTTAGATCTTATTTATCTTGTAAAAGAATTTCCTCAGCCTAACCAAAAAATTGTCGCCTTAGAGCAGATCATTGCCTCTGGTGGACCCGCTACAAATGCGGCAATTACCTATAGTTATCTGGGCAATAAGTCAAAGCTGGTAACTATCTTAGGAGCAAACTCGATTAATCATTTAATTGAAAATGATTTAACTAACTATAAAGTCGAACTAGTAGATTTAAAAAAAAATCAATCTAGTTCTGCTGTTATTTCTTCTATTTTGGTTAAGCAATCTAATGGTCAGCGCTCAGTGGTTTCTCTCAATTCAACTTATAATCAACTTCCATCTATTGATTTACCAGATGATCTTTTAATGGGAATAGATCTAATTTTAGTTGATGGTCATCAAATAGCAATAACTCAAAAAATACTCCAAAGGCAACCTATTCCGGTAGTCTTAGATGGTGGTAGTTGGAAAGCTGGTTTAGAAATACTTTTACCGCATATTACCTATGCTATTTGTTCTGCAGATTTCTTTCCACCAGGATGTCAAACCATTGAAGAAGTCTTTGCATATTTGCAATTTTTTTCTATTGCCAATATTGCTATTAGCCAAGGTGAAGATCCTATAATTTACTATTGTAAAGGGGCATATGGAGAGATACCAATTAAAAAAACTAAAGTAGTTGATACTTTAGGGGCAGGGGATGTATTGCATGGGGCATTTTGTCATTATATTCAAGAGTATGATTTTGTGTCCGCCTTGCAAAAAGCTAGCCTCATCGCCTCAAAATCATGTCAGAGTTTTGGCACTAGAAAATGGATGGACCTATTTTGAACTATACTTTCTCAAAAAGATCCATCTACATAATTAATTTGCTTGGTTTCTATGCAATACTAAATCTCATCCCAGCTACTTACGCCGGAGGACATCACATAGCTAGTCACAGTAGCTTCAAAGCAATTAGCTAATGCAACTGTGGTAAGATGCGTTCTAATTTCTAGTAATTGCCTGACTACTATAAATAGGCTATAATCGTAAAATTGATATCGGCGCGCCATATATAGGTAAAATATATAGGTAAAAATTTTGATATTCTTCAGGTGTTTATAATATCAATAAGGATAACCAATAGAATTTTTCAATTTGTTATTTTTGCAAATAATATAATCTAATCTAGAGCATATCTATCAAAAGTTAGGTATATAGGGTGTTAAATGACGATCAAAAAGTCTGATTTTATCTTGTCTCAGTACATGAAGAGTAATGACCTGATAGCAACTTATCAAGTCCTTAATACAGTCATTCCTTATTTTCTGTTATGGTTTTTAGCTTTTAAGGTAGCTTCTTTTTGGTTTCTTCCGCCTATCCTTGTTTTAATGACACTTTTTTCCTTGCGTTGCTTTGCTTTGATGCATGACTGCGGACACTATTCACTCTTTAGTTCCAAAAAAGTTAATCGGATCGTAGGGTTTGTTCTAGGATTTATCAACGCTATACCCCAATATTCATGGTCAAGAGATCATGCTTTTCATCATAAAACTAATGGTGATTGGGAGCGCTATAGAGGTGTTGCAGATTTTCTCTCTACTGAGGAATTTGCCAAGCTTAATTCTCGCGACCAGAGATTTTACAAATTACTACGACATCCATTAATGGCTTTTCCTGGGGGTTTTTTCTATCTCGCGCTCAAGCCAAGAATTGCCCTCATTCTCGGAATCTATGACTTTATGGCTTATTTCTTAACTTGCTTAAAGAAAGATTCAATCGCAGATTTTTTGAAAATTATCTCTGCTCATAAGTCAAAACAATGGCATACGAAGGCTGAATTTTGGGATTTACTTTTTAACAATATTTCTGTCGTTAGTGGCTGTATTATTTTTAGCTATTTCCTTGGGGCAGGCTTCTTTTTAAGTGTTTATTCAATTACTTTAGCTTTTTCTGCTGTAATCTTCATGTATATTTTTTTTGTACAGCATATTTTTGAGGGTTCCTATGCTCATAAAACTGAAGGTTGGGACTACCTGCTTGGGGCTATTGAGGGGACTAGTTATCTAGAGTTACCGAAAGTTCTCAAATGGTTTACAGCAAACATTGGCTACCATAACATTCATCATCTTTCTGAGATAATACCTAATTATAATCTTGAGGCTTGTCATAATCAAAATATTCTCCTTCTCTCCAAAGTAAAAACTCTTCGGATGGTCGATATGCTCAATTGTGCTAAGTTTATTCTTTGGGATTCTGCCTCAAACAGTTTGGTATCTGTTGAGTTATTTCGTGAAGGTGTCCAATGTCAATCTATCAAGATAGTTGACACTTGACACTATTTCACTAAAAACCTAAATCTCGTCCCAGCCACTTACTCCAGAAGACATCACATAGCTAGTCACAGTAGCCTCAAAGAAATTAGCTTTCGTGCTGCCTTCTTTTTTGGTATCGCCAAATCTTTCTAAGTGATTATAGGGGCTTTTAGAATATTTTTCATCCTTATAGAGCTCCTCAAGTCCTATGGCTTTAAGTCGCATATTAGCCAGATATTTAGTATATTGCTCAGTACTGGCTTCGGTCACTCCTAAAATATCATTGCCGATAATATGATTAGTCCATTGACACTCATAATCTACGGTTGTAGCAAACATTTCATAGATCTGCTCTTGGGAAAAGGCAAAAGAGTTCATTGCCTCAGGGATTAGTTTTTGGTAAAGTCGCACATGGCTCAGTTCATCGCGGTTAATCATCTTGAAGATATCGGCCGAACCGGGCATCAACATACGAGAAGCCAAATTGTAGAAATAGATAAAACCATTATAAAAATAGATTCCCTCGAGCATATAGTCAGCCAGAAGAGAGATGAAATAATTCTCCTGAGTTGGTTCATCTAGATAGTTTTGATAGAACCTGGCGATATGTTCGCAGCGCTGCTTCAAAATAGAATCAGTGCGCCAAAATTCATAGACATAAGCCCTACGATCTGGTGGAATTATCGTCTCTATAATATATTGGTAGCTTTGATTGTGCATTCCCTCTTGAGAAATCTGCTCAGCCAGACAGAGACTGACTTCTGGAGCGGTAATGCTACTTTTAATATGCGGAATATTGCAGGTTTGCAGAGAATCTAGAAAAGTTAAATAAGAGAGAATCCCCTCATAGGCTCTGCGCTCTGGCTGGGTTAAATTTACATAGTCAGTGACATCTTGGGTGATATCCAGCCTTTGGGGAATCCAGAAATTCTCCCTCATCTGTTGATAGAGCCCGATAGCCCAGTTATAGCGCACATCGTTGAGCTGCATCAAATTAGTAGTGTTACCGTACCAAATTGAGCGATTTTCTAAGCTATCATCCCCATTGGGATTAAAAATGGGATTGACGTACATTTTTTCTTTGAGCATAGTATCTTCCTTCTATAAAATTAATTAGCGCAGGCACTGCAGGATTCTTGTTCATCTTTGAAGTCATCTTTTTGAACAGTTCTGACATAGTAGATAGCTTTGCAACCTTCTTGCCAAGCCAAAAGTAGAGTATCAAAAATATCTTTAGCGTTGATGGCGCTATTTTGATAGACTCCCTGGTTGAGGTTAAATAGTAGCTCCATAGAAATACCAGTATCTATCCATTGCTGTATGGTGGCCACAGCTTTGACTACTTTCTTTTGATCTAGGTTTTTATTTTCTGGATAGTACCAAAAACAATCGCTGATGAAAGGAGGTGCAATAGGAACAGTACCTTTTGCCCATTTATCATAGAAAAAGCGACTATAGACAGGCAGGACGCTCGCAGTACAGCCTTGAACCAAAGAAGAAGATGTATTGGGCGCTATTGCTGTAATATGAGAATTTCTAATTCCATATTGTTGGATCTGTTGGCTCAATTCCACCCAGCGCTGAGGGTCTTGGGCATGCTCTTTGAACCATTGAACTGGTTTGGCATTGATTAATAATCCTTGACTCCAGGTAGAGCCAGCAAAAGACTGATAGGCTCCTCTTTCTTTAGCTAACTCCTTGGATGTATGAGTACACCAATAGGCGATCTCTTCAAAAAGATTACTAATTTGCTCAAGGCTATCGTAGCTCAATCTCCTTTTGGCTAGCCAGTCAGCTAATCCCATAGCCCCCACACCAATAGTACGGTATTGATTGTTATGTTCTTTGGCTGCCTCAAAGGGAGGGTGAGTGATATCTATAGTATTATCTAGAATTCTGACAGCTATTGCCGAAATATCAGCTATTTCTTCATCCAAAACATTAGCCAGGTTCAGGCTTACCAGGTTACAACAATGGGCCTCTTGTCCGGGGCTGACATTGCTAAAGCTCTCAGTACAAAGATTGACCGAAGGGATATAGCCGCGGTGTTGATTGGGGTTAGCCTGGTTGATTGTATCTTTAAAAGCCAGATAGGGCATCCCTGTTTCCAACTGTGAGCGCATGATCGTTTTAAATAGATCCCTGGCATTGATCTTTTTATAAAGAGTGATTTTTTGATCTAACTGGGATTCTATTAATTGATAAGCCCGCTCAAACTTCTCACCCCAGAGCTCGGCCAATTCAATACCCAAATTATTGCTAACTTCATAGGGATCTACTAAGGTCCATTCCTGCTTGGCTATGACCCGGCGCATGAACTCATCCGGCAGTACTAGCTGGGGGAAAATATCATAAGCTTTGCGCCTTTGATCTCCATTTTCAGTCTGCATTTCCAAAAATTCTGGAACATCTAAATGCCAAATATCTACACTGACCGTTACGGCCCCAGCGCGACGTCCACCTTGATTAACAGCAATTGCCGTATCATTGAGTAGCTTAATCCAAGGAATAATCCCGCCAGAAGAATTGGATTTACCCATCACCCAGCTTCCGGTGGCTCTAATCCTGCTGACATTGATGCCAACTCCACCTCCATTTTTGGAAATGCGCGCTGTATTAGTAATTTCGTTGAAAATACTCTCTAAGTTATCGTCAACCCCCAAAATAAAACAGCTAGTCAAAGAGCCATTTGGCACTCTTAAATTAGCCAAAATTGGAGTAGCTAGGGAAATCTTGCGACTGGCAATAGAGCGATAGAAACTTTTGGCCACTTCTAGTCTTTTTTCTGGTGTTTCTACAGCAGCTAGCAAAAGAGCGCAGGTTAGAAAAGATTCCTGGGGTAGTTCATCTTTGAGAAGATAGCGACGGGTAAGAAGTACTGCCCCAGCATAGTCATAATCCTTATCCCAATTGGGATCAATCCAACTACCAGCTTCGGCTAATTCATCATCAGTATAAATTGCAATTCTGCTGTCATATTGCTCTGATTCAACCAAGCTTTTTACTGTAAGGGGATAATTTCCATAGGCGTAGCCTCTACTGACTTCTATATCCTTCCAAAGACTCCAGATATGTAATCGACCTGCAACATAGCGCCAATCTGGTTCTTCCAAGCTGCACATCTGGAGGGCGCAGTTGATTAGATTTTCTTGAATCTCCCTAGTAGTAATTCCATGTCTTAGCCGAGTGGTCAAACCAGCTTCAAGAGCCAGATGATTAGCTTCTAGTCCCGTAGTAGCCCATTCAACAACGTATCTTATTCTGGAAATATCTAGCTCTGTCCAGCTACCGTTTCTCCTGATTACTTGTATTTCAGAATTTTTCACAGATAGTAGATTATTCCTGGAAATTAAATTTTCGGACTGATTCAAAATCGTCTTCGACAGAATTGGCTGCATAAGTGTTTGAGAGGTCGGATTCCTTGTAATATCTAGTTTAAACCACAGATATAGCGTCTTGTATAGATTATATACGCCATATCTAGATGATTTAGAAATTACATCATAAACGATTTATTCCCAAGATGTTGTGATCCTAAATACATTTACTCTCAAGATAGCAGCAGAAATATAACCACAATCACTGTTCCATAAAATATTGAAGGTTCAGGAACTTCGTTATAAATTCCACTTTGAGCATTGGCTTGACTCGATGTATAGGCCAATAGCGTAAAAATTGTATCTTGAATCGCATAGTATGTAAATTTTCCTTTCAAATTGGCAGGCTCTTGCATCTGGATATATTGAGATATCCCGTCTGCCGAAAGGCTAATTTGGTTTTCCTCAAAAGGAGTACTGTAGCTGAGAAGATCTAGAAGACCAGCTTGAATACTTGGCGAGCTGGTAGTAACAGAGAGATTAGGAAAATAATTGATTGAGATGTAATTATTATCTGGGGGAAAGTCGCTTGGTAGAGTGTAGAAGAACAAGATATCTTCTTGAGTTGAGTCACCCATATCTGTACTAACTTGAGTGATGTCTGTTTTGGTAGTCAGATTAAATTGAAAATCGAAAGAGAAAGTCTCTCCTTGTTTGAGAAAAAAACTGCTATTAAATCCCGATTGACCAGTCCCACTTACAACTATCGGAAGATCTTGGGTAGCTAGAGCAGTCGCTGAGCTAAGGTTTACAGAGTAGGATAAATTATCCCAAGTTGTAGCGCTACTACTTTGAACTGTGCTACTAAGTTCTGGAAGAGAAATTTGAGAAAGGAGCGATTTACCACCAGGAATTGGATTTTCAACTACTGGCACAAGAGGAATATCAGGAGATAGATCAAAGGGAATACCAGAGACATATTGAGGATCACTCATTGAAACCAAGGGACCATTTTCTGTTGCCACAAAAGCTAAAGCAGATTGAGAATTGGTATATGTTTGAAAATCTTGGTTGAAATGTCCAAGTTCTAGTGAGCCAATGGCGAGAGAAAATACTGAGGCTCTAACAGGTGAGATGATTGCTAATGGGATTAATATTCCTAGATAGTACCCTAATTTTTTGACCATTTTATATCTAAAATTTGACATTATTTTGTAGCTATTGTTTGATTTTTTGTTTGAACAATATACATTAATCAAACGAATCAAATGACATGGAATTAAGTGAATATATATTTCATCGATTTGAGTAAATTCTGTTAGAATTAGGTGAATTTATAGCTTTTACAGACATATATGACATTGAATGATTTCTCACTTTCTCCTCAGGATGTTTTATATCAAATCAAGCTGTCTGGACAAATACACTCTATAGTTGAGTCCGTAGTGAGCGAAAAAATAATAGCCCAGGTCGCTACAGAAATGGCAATTGAGATTGAATCGGAAGAAATACAACAAGAAGCAGATAAGATTCGATTGGCCAACCAATTATATAAACCTGAACAAACCTGGATTTGGCTAGAGAGACAGGGGCTAGTACTTGATGATTTAGAGTACATAGCACGTAAAACTCTTGTGGCTAAAAAACTTGCACAGAAACTATTTTCTGACCAAATCAAGCAATTTTTTATTGCCAATCAGCTCAACTATCACAGCGCTATAATTTATGAAATAGTATTTGATGATCCTGACTTGGCAATGGAAATCTTCTATGCCATCAGCGAGAGTGAGATAGAATTTGCCAGAGCTGCAAGAGAATATTGTCAAGACCAGCAGATGCGTCGCTCTGGTGGTTATAGGGGAAATTTTAATCGTCAGCAATTAAAGCCAGAATTTGCTTCGGCTATATTTGCAGCAAGTCCGCCCCAGTTGCTCAAACCGATTGTTACTTCACATGGCGCACATTTAATAATGGTAGAAGAAATCCTCCAGCCCATATTAGATGATGGCTTGGAAAATAAAATTCTCTCTGATTTATTTACGATGTGGCTAAAGCAAAAACTAATGGAAGTAGATACCATTCAAATGGTTAAGAATTTATGATATCTAATAGGGCTTTTTGTTCATAATTTGATCTCCGTAGATTTAACCTATTTGTTAAGGTTTATGTTCTCGCAATATTGGGCAAAAATCAAGGAGTTATTTCTCAAAAATTCGACATATTTAAGTATGTAAAGTCTCTAATTGGGTAAACAATCTTATGAAATAGAAGCGACGAACTCCAAATTATAAGCATAAATCTCTCTTACAAAGAGCAAAAAGATGACATAATTACTGAATATGTATGACCAAAGCAACCTGAGCGAGAACATAGCTAATACGCTTGAGGACGTTTCTCTAGATCAAAGTTCCGTTGATCCAGAGGAAATGTTGCATCTGCTTGGCAGTAGCAATGTAGAGCAGCGTATCTTGGCAGCTAGAGCTTTTTGTGAAATAGAAGATAATAGAGCCATTCCTTACCTGTTGGAAATGTTAGGTCATACCTGTACTTTAGAGCGCGTGAGCGCTATCTATGCCTTGGGTCATAACAGCAACAGTCAGACCGTAACTGCCTTGATCGCAACACTGACTAATGACTGGAGTGGTTATGTCAGAAAAGGAGCTGTTTGGGCTCTGGGCAATAGTAACGACCGCAGGAGCTTACAGCCATTACTCAAGGCTTTAAGGCAAGATATTCCTGCTGTTAGACTTTGGGCCGCAAGTGGGATCGCCCAAATTGCCAAATTGAGCTACGAAGATGTGATTGCTTCTCTGCCTACTCTAATTGAAGGGCTCAGAAGAGATCCTATGGCAGTAGTAAGAAGTAACTGTGTTTGGACGCTAGGCCAGCTCTGCCGTGAATTACCTTTTAATGTGGTCTATGCCACTGCAGTAGATGCTCTGATTGAAGCCTTGGTAGAGGATGAAGATCTCGGTGTCAAAGAAGATGCCAAAGCTGCTATTTTGCGCCTAGGAGATGCCAGAGGACTCCAGATGATTGAAGATCTTGAATTTGAGGGAATAATTTAACATCTATGTCACTTCCTTTGATTCTGGGAGTCAGTGGAGCATCCGGCATGATCTATGCAGTTAGGGCTCTCAAGTTTCTTTTAGAAGCTGATTATACAGTTGATTTAGTCGCAACTAGAGCTAGCGCTGAAGTTTGGAGATCTGAAAACCAACTCACTCTTCCTAGTGAACCTGAGCAACAGGAGCATTTTTGGCGTCAGCAAGCAGGAGTAACTGATAGCGGGTTATTGCGTTGCCATCGCTGGGGAAATATCGGCGCTACTATTGCTAGCGGGTCTTATCGGACATTGGGAATGATTGTTCTTCCTTGCAGCATGAGCACTGTTGCCAAGATTGCCAATGGGCTAAGCTCAGATTTGTTAGAGAGAGCTGCCGATGTTCAGCTCAAAGAGGGTAAATCCTTGATTGTTGTGCCTAGAGAGACCCCTTTGAGCTTAATCCATTTGCAAAACCTAACCAGATTAGCTCAAGCAGGTGCTAGAATTGTCCCAGCTATTCCAGCTTGGTACCATCAACCCAAAACTATTGAGGATCTAGTCGATTTCGTTATAGCAAGAGCTTTAGACCAATTGGGCATTGATTGTGTACCATTAAAGCGTTGGGAGGGCTAAAAATCTCCATACTATAACAATGAGAATCCTACTTCTACTTCTCTTTATCGCAGCTTTGACCATTTTTTGGCTACAGAACACTCAAGTAGTCGCACTATTCCTTTTTGGAACTTTGGTGCCTCTTCAGCTTTCTCTAGGAAGTTGGGTAGTAGTATTTGTTATCTTGGGGATAATCACTGGCATTCTGGTTCAAGTATTAGGCAGAGGTAGCGCTTTTTGGCACAATAGAAACAAAAAACAGCGCATCCAAAATCCTAGTAAGCAAACAGATACTCGACTCTATAGAGATACTGAATGGGAACAAAAACTAGAAGAAGATGATTGGGAAATAGAAAAGCCCCCTCGTCGCACACCAACTCCTCAGCCAGCAAAACCTAAGCCTGCTCCTACTCCAGCCCCTCCTCAAGTTGAGCAACCTACAACAACAACTACTCGCACCTATCCCAAGCCACCTAATAGAGATAGTAAAGAGGGAGATGTCTATGATGCCAATTTTCGTGTACTCAATCCACCCTATCAACCCCCTTCTTCAAACAATAACGAACTAAAAGATGTAGAAGATGAGGATTGGATCTAATCTTGTTCATGCTATATTGGTTGTTATGTGTCTGAATTTTTTGTACTCATATAGGAGGAGAATATTGAATGACCCAAGTGGTTGTTGGTCAAAATGAGAATATAGAATCTGCTCTACGTCGTTTTAAAAGACAAGTTTCCAAAGCAGGTATTTTTGCAGATATCAAACGACGTCGTCACTTTGAAACACCAATTGAAAAAAGAAAACGCAAAGCGGTAGCTCGTAGAAAAAAACGTTTTCGTTAAGAATTTCTCAATAACTGTTGAATTATCTGTTGAGCCTGCCACTGGTAACTTCCGCCAAATAGGTTGAAGTGGTTCAGTAAATGGTATAAATTGTAGAGGTTTTTGCGTTGCTGATACTCACTATCGAGAGGAGCTATCATATTGTACCCTCGATAAAAATCTGCCGGGAAACCTCCAAATAGCTCACTCATAGCAATATCGACCTCGCGATCCCCATAGTATGTCGCGGGGTCGAATATTATAGGCTCACCTTCATAAGTAAATCCTGCATTGCCGCTCCAGAGATCTCCATGCACAACAGAGGGTTGGGGTTGATGCTCTCTTAAGATTGCTCTGACAGCTTGGATAATTTTCCCCGCATCTCCAAATGTTCCTCTAGCTAGCTTGAGTTGATAGCCAATTCGCTCATTGGCAAAAAAATCTGCCCAGCAACTCTGGAGATTGTTAATTTGGGGCGTGCTGCCTATGGTGTTATTTTCTCGCCAGCCAAAATTGCTGCCAACTGATATCAGATGAAGTTTGGCTAAATTTTCACCCATTTTATACCAATTACCCGAAGTGCCTCTGGTTAAATCTAACCATTCCAATACTAGATAGCTATAGTTACCAGAGATGCCAGAGCTCACAACAAGAGGAACTCTAATCGTAGAGCTAGAGGCAATCTCTTGCAAACCAGCAGCTTCACTATTAAACATAGAGACAAGATTTGCTTGGTTGAGTTTGACAAAATAACTAACTTCTGAACCTAACAGACGATAGCTTTGATTAATACAACCGCCAGAAAGTGGTTGAGGAGAACTGCTCAATCTAAACTCTTTGCCTATGGTCAGAGAAATGTCTTTGGTGATATCTGGCCAGATCATGAATTAAGTATGTAAATCCCTACACCATAACGTAACTTCTTGTATATTTATTAAAGTTTATCAAAAGAAAAGTTGTAACATAGACTTTGTTAATAGATTACAGATAGTACTCCAAAATAGACCGATAAGATAAGAAATTAAGGAGAGAATACTCAATGTTCACTAACGTCAAGTCCACCATTCGCCATATAGCACCCGAGAGTCTAAATGGTAGAGCTCTACTTAAGGTGGTCTATGTCGTACTAGAGCCACAATACCAGAGTGCTATTTCATCAGCAGTTAAGACTATCAACGCCAACAACCCCAATTTAGCCATTGAAATCAGTGGTTATCTGATTGAGGAGCTGCGCAATGGAGAAAATTATAAAGATTTTCAAACAGATGTCGCTCAAGCCAATATCTTTATCGCTTCTTTGATCTTTATTGAGGATCTAGCTGAAAAAGTAGTTGCCGCTGTAACCCCACATAGAGACAAGATGGATGCGGTGGTGATCTTCCCCTCGATGCCACAGGTGATGCGTCTCAATAAATTAGGGACTTTTTCGATGGCTCAGTTGGGGCAGTCTAAAAGTGCTATTGGCCAATTTATGCGCAAGCGCCGCGAGCAATCTGGATCTTCTTTTGAAGATGCCATGCTCAAACTGCTGCGTACCCTTCCCCAAGTTTTAAAATATTTGCCAATTGACAAGGCCCAAGATGCTCGTAACTTCATGCTGAGCTTCCAATATTGGCTTGGCGGCTCTCCAGAGAATTTGGAAAATTTCCTGTTGATGTTGGCTGATCGCTATGTCTTGAAAGAATCAGGTAACAAAAATAATATAGATTATCAAGATCCTGTGGTCTTTCCAGATATGGGGATCTGGCATCCTCTCTCTATTAAGATGTTTGAGGATGTAAATGAGTATTTCAAGTGGTATGATAACCGCCCTGATATCGATGAAGATCTCAAAGATCCTCTGGCTCCTTGTATTGGTGTGATCCTCCAGAGAACCCATTTAGTGACCGGGGATGATGCCCATTATGTGGCAATGATCCAAGAGTTTGAAGCTATGGGCGCTAGGGTAATCCCAATTTTTGCAGGGGGATTGGACTTTAGTAAACCAGTGGAAGTATTTTTCTACGACCAAGCAAAAGAAAAAGCCATAGTAGATACAGTTGTATCTCTAACTGGCTTTGCTCTAGTGGGTGGCCCCGCTAGGCAGGATCATCCAAGAGCGATCCAAACCCTCAAAAAGCTCAATCGCCCCTACATGTGCACCCTGCCATTGGTCTTCCAAACTACCGAAGAATGGGAAGAAAGTGATCTAGGACTCCATCCAATCCAAGTTGCTCTCCAGATTGCTATACCAGAGCTTGATGGAGCTATTGAGCCAATTATAGTTTCCGGTAGAGATGGTGCTACAGGTAAAGCTATTGCTCTGCAAGATAGAGTGGAAGCCATAGCTCAAAGGGCCATGAAATGGGCTAATCTCCGCAAAAAACCAAAACTAGAAAAAAAAGTTGCCATTACAGTCTTTAGCTTTCCCCCTGATAAGGGAAATGTAGGAACTGCAGCCTATCTAGATGTCTTTGGTTCGATCTATGAAGTAATGAAAGGGCTCAGTAATAGTGGATACAGCGTCGAAGGACTGCCTGAATCAGCTAAAGACTTGATGGAATTAGTCATCCATGATGCCCAAGCCCAATATCAAAGTCCAGAGCTGAACGTAGCCTATCGTATGTCAGTACCTGAATATGAGGAGCTTACTCCTTACTACGAGAGGTTAGAGGAAAATTGGGGCAAGCCTCCAGGCAATCTCAATAGTGATGGGCAGAACCTTTTGATTTTTGGTAAGCACTTTGGCAATGTCTTTATTGGGGTTCAGCCAACCTTTGGCTATGAGGGAGATCCTATGTTACTCTTGTTCTCTCGCTCAGCTAGTCCCCATCATGGTTTTGCCGCTTATTATACTTATCTCAATTCTATTTGGAAAGCTGATGCTGTCTTGCACTTTGGCACTCATGGCTCTTTAGAATTCATGCCTGGTAAACAGATGGGTATGTCTGGTGCCTGCTATCCTGATAATTTGATTGGCATGATCCCCAATTTGTACTACTATGCTGCCAATAACCCATCAGAAGCGACCATTGCCAAAAGACGTGGCTATGCTGAGACCATTTCTTATCTAACTCCACCTGCTGAAAATGCTGGGCTTTATAAAGGATTGAAGGAGCTCAGCGAACTCATTGGTTCTTATCAGAGCCTTAAAGATAGTGGACGCGGCAGCTCCATTGTCAATGCCATCATTGAAAAAAGTCGTCAGGTCAATCTAGATCAAGATATTCAACTACCCGACGATAACGATGCCTCAGCTCTTACTAATGAGCAAAGAGACAATCTAGTAGGTTCGGTTTATCGTAGATTGATGGAGATTGAATCAAGGCTGCTTCCTTGTGGATTACATGTCATTGGTAAGCCACCAACAGCAGAAGAAGCAATCGCTACTTTGGTTAATATTGCCTCTCTTGATCGCCAAGAAGAGGGAATCACTTCCTTGCCTCGTATTATAGCTAATAGTATTGGTAGGGATATCGATCAGATTTATACCAATAGTGATAGGGGAATTCTTGCCGATGTTGAGCTCCAGCAGCAGATCGTCACAGCAACTCGCATTGCTGTTGCTTCGATTGTCAATACTAGAGCAGATAGTGAAGGTCGTCTTTCTCTATTTAGCAAGTTAAATGTTTTCAATCTAGGGAAAAAAGACCCCTATTGGTTAGAAACCCTCCACGATCTAGGCTATAAAAACGTTGATGCTGAAAAACTCAAGCCATTGTTTGAATATCTAGAATTCTGTTTAGAGCAGGTCTGCGCTGATAATGAATTGGGCTCGCTTTTGATGGCCCTAGATGGTGAATATATTACTCCTGGCCCTGGCGGTGATCCGATTCGCAATCCTGATGTTCTGCCTACTGGCAAAAATATCCATGCTCTTGATCCCCAATCTATTCCTACAGCCGCAGCGGTCAAGTCTGCCAAAGTAGTAGTAGATAGATTGCTAGAGCGTCAAAAACTTGATAATGGGGGCAACTATCCCGAGACTATTGCCTGTGTGCTTTGGGGTACTGACAATATCAAGACCTACGGAGAGTCACTGGCTCAGATCCTCTGGATGGTCGGCGTTAAGCCCATGCCTGATGCTATCGGCAGAATCAATAAACTCGAGTTGCTTTCACTTGAAGAATTGGGAAGGCCCAGGATTGATGTAGTGGTCAACTGTTCAGGCGTTTTCCGCGATCTGTTTATCAATCAGATGAATTTACTAGATCAGGCGGTCAAAATGGCAGCTGAGGCTAATGAGCCTATAGAGCTCAATTATGTCCGCAAACATGCCATTGCTCAAGCCGAAGAAATGGGACTTACCCTGCGTCAAGCGGCTACCCGCATTTTCTCTAATGCTTCTGGTTCCTATTCTTCTAACATCAATCTAGCAGTAGAAAATAGTAGCTGGGAAGATGAGTCACAGTTGCAAGAGATGTATGTCAAACGTAAGTCCTTTGCTTTTAATAGTGATAACCCCGGTGTGATGGATCAAAGTCGCGGTTTGTTTGAATCTGCTCTCAAAACCGCCGATGCTACTTTCCAGAATCTAGATTCCTCGGAAATCAGCTTGACAGATGTATCGCACTACTTTGATTCAGATCCTACCAAGTTGGTAGCTAGCTTGAGAGATGATGGTAAAAAACCGAGCTCCTATATTGCTGATACAACTACCGCCAATGCCCAAGTCAGAACACTTTCAGAGACCGTTAGGCTAGATGCTAGAACCAAAATGCTCAATCCTAAATGGTATGAAGGGATGCTGAAACATGGCTATGAAGGTGTACGTGAACTTTCTAAGCGCTTGGTCAATACAATGGGCTGGTCTGCTACAGCTGGGGCTGTGGACAACTGGGTCTATGAAGAGACTAATACCACCTTTATTGAAGATCCGCAAATGTGTAAAAGGCTGATGGATCTCAATCCCAACTCGTTCCGCAAGATTGTAGGCACATTGCTGGAAGTCAATGGACGTGGCTATTGGGAGACCTCGACTGAAAACCTTGAGCGTCTGCGTGAACTATATCAAGAGGTAGAAGATCGCATTGAAGGAGTAGAATAACTCAAAGTGGCTAGGGCTAATAATAGTTCTAGCCACTTTGCCTGCTCTGGGCTAAGATATTCTTTGTATTTATTAAATGCTTGGATATCCTCATATTGGATTAAATTTACAGCAGTTCTAGATAGCTTATGCAACTTTGAAGAGTAGATTTTGATTTTTTCTCTATCTGTGGTCAGTAAAAATTTATCATCACTACTGAGTATACTGATAGGTGAAATTTCCTCTTGAAGCTCTAATTGGCTCAATTTATTCATATCCCAAATAGTAAAATTTCGATTATCACTAAGAGTGATCATTAAATTACCGCTTGGTGAAAATAATACCTGCAAGATATTTTTAACATTATTTAATTGACTTTCAATCGCTTCGCCATCTAGTAATTGCCAAAGTCTGATTTTTCCCTCAATATTACTAGTAAGTACCGCTTGATCCTCTTTAAGAATAAAAATATTATCAATGCCTTTAGAGCCAGTATTGATGCTGATTTGCTCTTCAATGCCTAAATGTCTGATATTGAGGATGCCATCAGCTAGTCCAGCTAAAACAGAGAGATTATCCCGACTGAATATCACCTTATTGACTACAGATTCATAAGTGAAGCTATCTATTAATTTTCCTTGAGCTACGTTCCAGAGCTTGACTGTTTTATCTTGAGATCCTGTGGCAATATATTTATCATTGGGACTAAAACAAAAAGTATTGATTTTAGCAATATGTCCTGCCAAAGAAAAGAGCATTTTGCCATCGGCTATTGTATAGACTAGTAATCTGTGATTTGAATTAACTGTAGCTAGAAATTTACCATCACTACTGATAACAAAGCTCGAATTGCTTTTGACTAGGCTGATTATTTTTTGGGGATTCTCCAGAGTCCAAATTTGAATATTCTTATTTTTGCTCGCACTGATTAGTTTGAGTCCATCCGGGGTAAAGCTCAATTGAGATATACTACTTTGATGCTTGATTGGAGTATTGATCTGGCTATTTGAGTTGATATCCCATAGATAAATAGTATTTTGCTCATCTCCAGAAGCTAGCATAGTGTTATCTTGATTGATTGCCAGGGCTGTGACTTGGGCATTGTGACCTACTAGTATTTTTTGGCAGCAGGGGATAAAGTTTAACTTAATCGGCAATTGGGCTTGACAAGCTTTAGCTAAGTTAATTAGCGCTTTAGCCTCTTGCCATTGATAAGCATCAAGAGCTAGTAAAAATCCTCTGCTCCAATAGAGGGGGCAGCGTTGGGCATAGTACCACAAATGCTCTGGCAATTGCCATTTTTTTAGCAATTCCAAGAGCTATTGCCATTGGTTATCATCAAGCTCACCATTAATTATGCTTAAAAATTTAATTTCTCCGCTAGAGGCAATTTTCTGGTGTATTGTCTGTTTGATTTTCTCTGTTGCTTTGAGGTAAATTTGCTGTAAAAGCTGGATATTTTCTATCGGCTGATCTGTAAAAAATGAGTATAATGCTTGTTTTTCTTGGGAATCTGGCAGGTAATTACAAGTATCAGCAATTTTGCGGGCAACTGGATTATCTTTTTGAATCACCGCATCTATAATCAACTGCTGAGCTTCAGTTTGCTTTAAATTGCGTAGAATTTGATCAATACTATCTCTAATTTGAGGATCTGGATCATTGTAGTTTTTTAAGAGAGCATCTATAGTCTCTGGTTCATTGAGCTCAAGGAGATCGAGGCGGTTAATTTTGAGCGCAGTTAATACTTTATACTCTATAGAACTTGTAGCAAAGTAACCTGCTTGGAGAATGATTTGTTCATAAAGGGGATCGCGCTTTAGGCACCATTGTTCACATATATAATCAATTGCATCTCTATTTTCCAGATTGAGCGCACATTCTCTAGCTCTGGTGGAAATTTCTGGATCTAGATCTTCAAAGGTAGCAAGTAGTGGTTTGATTATTTGGGATGCTGTTCTGGCAATTCTGCGCTGTTTGCCTACCTTAAGGGCTGTCAATACTCTTGTTTTGGCAGGAGCCATGGCAATCCATTGTTGTTTTATCAGTAGTTGGGTTAGTTGCTCATTGCGAGTTCTTTCCCATACAGCGCAAACTGCATCAATAATATTTTGCTTTGATCTGTGATCAATGGTGCGCAATGCTTCAAGAGCAATTGTCTTAACAAAGCGGTCTTGGCTAAGGCAATAGGCTTGAGCTAAGATCGCAAATGATTCTGGGCTATTGATACTTGTGAGCTTGCGGGCAGCTCTGATCCTGATACAATTGCCAATAACGGGTGTAGTATCATAGAGCTTTAGTTCAAGTTGGCTCAATTTTGAAGATTGCATGACAATCTGCTACTGATAATTTAGAATCCATTGTATATCTAAAAATTACAGGTTTTTGTATTAATCGTGCGAGCTATCCAAATCGGCAATCTAACTATCGAAAAACCCGTCTTTCTAGCTCCTATGTCTGGGATTACTGATATGCCCTTTCGTAGACTAGTCAAAAGTTTTGACTGTGGTGTGCTAGTCTCTGAGATGATCGCCAGTGCAACGATGATTCATCACAACCGCAGAACTATGCAGATGACTCAATACTCTCAAGCTGAATATCCTCTAGCTCTTCAGATTGCTGGTTATGATCCTCATGTAATAGCAAAAGCGGCTTCAATGGCCCAGGATATGGGCGTCGATATAATAGATCTTAACTTTGGCTGTCCTTGTAAAAAGGTGGTCAATGGTCAATCTGGTTCAGCCCTGATGCGCGATGAGCTTCATGCTGCCCGGATTTTGGAAGCAACAGTTAAAGCAGTTACAATTCCTGTAACTCTCAAGATGCGCATGGGCTGGGATCATCATAATCTCAATGCGCCAAGATTAGCTAAACTTGCCCAGCAAATTGGTATTCAACTAGTGAGCGTGCATGGGCGCACTCGTTGTCAGTTTTACCAAGGTAAGGCTGATTGGTCTTTTATAAGACAGATTAAAGAGGCAGTGAGTATTCCTGTGATAGTCAACGGGGATATCTCAAGCTTGGAGGATGTTGATAGAGCTCTGAGTCTTTCCGGGGCTGACGGTGTGATGATAGGCCGCGGTTGTTATGGTAGACCTTGGTTTATCCAACAGGTAATCCATTATTTACAAAAAGGAATAATTCTGGATCCTCCCACAATCCAACAGCAGCGAGATATTCTGCTAGAGCATTATGAAACAATGCTGCAATATTATGGTGTGGATATTGGGGTTCAAGTTGCCCGCAAGCATATTGATTGGTATACCCAGAATTTAATAGGAGCTAGAGAATTTCGTTCTGTTGTTAACCAACAAGAAGATCCTATTGTAGTGCGTAAACTGATCCAAGATTTTTATACAAAATTTTTGTAATAGTCACTAGGACTTGTGCTTGGCTCTTTTTTTGAGGATTCTTAAGCTAAAAATGAAAACAGATAGTCTCTTTTACAAGCTTTTTCAGGTCTTACCAGAAACCCTATTTGAACTTTTAGGCGAAAGTAGTCAAAGAGCAAGAGATTATCAATTTACTTCTATAGAAG
>Ga0194055_10000110_pt1 | contig 58339 bp, 48 predicted proteins | sample SepL449m_MetaG_FD_155482 | JGI IMG/M metagenome (GOLD analysis project Ga0194055, IMG submission 155482) | Anoxic zone freshwater microbial communities from boreal shield lake in IISD Experimental Lakes Area, Ontario, Canada - Sep2016-L442-9m | ecosystem: Environmental > Aquatic > Freshwater >... | reverse complement strand
TTGACTGGGTTGAGATAGTTTGAGTCATTTTTCCAAGGTAAGTTAGGTTTAATATTCTACAACTTCTATTTTAACCAATAAATCCAGACTGCTAGATAAAGTGGTGCTCAGGGCAATTTGTGTTATGAATTAGACTGTATGCTAGGGTTTAGGACTATATTGTAATACTATAATCAATGACAATACTATTAAAAATTAAAGATCAAGAATACACAACAGAAGATATTGTCTCCTTGCTCAAGAAATATAGACTCTTTCCCCAAATAGCCAAAGAGATCATTATTGATCAATCTGTGGGCTCTATAGAAATCGAACCTGAGAAAATCAACCAAGCAAGGCTCAACTTCTATCAAGCCAATGGGATTAAAAACCCTGAGCAGTTAGAGCAGTGGTTAAAAATGCAAGATATTTCAGAAGAAAATCTGGAATATTTGATGGTCAGAGATCTTAAAATAGAAAAATTTAAACAGCAAAGCTGGGGAGATCAGCTTGAATCTTATTTTCTACAATATAAGGAGCGCTTTGATCAGGTGGTCTACTCTCTAATTCGCACAAAAGATAAAGATCTAGCCAAAGAGCTCTACTTTCGCCTGAGCGAGGGAGAAAGTGATTTTGCCCAATTGGCAAAAGAATATTCTCAAGGCAACGAGGCTAGCACCGGTGGCATAATTGGTCCGGTGGAGCTAAATACTCCCCATCCTTCTATTATCAGATTGCTCAACCAGTCGCAAATTGGTCAAATTTCCTTACCTACAGCAGTCGAAGAATGGGTTGTGATTGTCCGGCTAGAGAAATATATATCTGCCGAACTCAATGAAAACATGCAGCAAAGGCTCTTAGGTGAGCTTTTTCAAAACTGGCTCACCCAGCAAACTCAGGAGGTTAGAACATTAGCATGAATTCTCTGATTTCCAATCTCAATGATTTTCTAGAATCTGTCGGTATTTTTCAAAATTTATCGGCTGATGAAATCAATTATCTTGCTCAAAAGGCCCAGATATGGCGCTATCGTGTTGGACAGGAAATTCTACTCAAAGCTAGAATCAACAATAATCTATTAGTAGTCTATCAAGGAGAAGTGAGGATATTGGGATTTGATCCTAATACCCAGATGCCCTTGACTTTGTCTTTAATTTCTCGTGGCAATCCCTTTGGCATCTTTAACTATCTAAGCGGCCAATCCTCAGAAACAGCAATAGCTTCTAGTGAAAACGTCATATGTCTTGCACTATCATACAGAGAATTAGATTATCTCAAGGAAAAATCTCCCCAATTTTCTCAAAATCTTGTGAATTTTGTCTCACCTTCTGAGCTTTATGAGTCTTTAGGCCAAGCTGAGCAAATAGCAAATAAGAGCGGACAAAATCTTAAATATCTAGTCACAAATTTGATTAAAGAAGATGTGCCAACAGCTCTTGCCCCACCGATAGATGATCAAGAAAGACTTTGGCTCAAAAGTAATGCCCAAAGGTATTTAGGGTTACCCAAAAATCTTCTTCTTACAAATTCTTCTACTAATGGATTTAGTAAGGAAAAGGGAATATCTTTAGTTGATACGCAGGATATTCCCTATTATGATAAACCTCTTGAACCAGTTGAAACTGAGCCAGAATATAGCATTGACAACAAACAAATTGAATATCCCTTTGTTGCTGGCAAGGGAGTTCAAGATGCTGGAATAGCCTGTTTTTCCATGCTTTCTCAGTATTATGGTATGCCCTTTAGAAGAGATATTATCAAAAGGGTGATTCAAGAGAATCTGCAAAGACAAGATGATCTTTCTCTTTCATTTTGCGGAGCAGTAGCTGAGCTCATTGGACTCAATGTACAGCTAATTAATATACCCTCTGAGCAGATCACCAGTCTAGAAGCGCCCTTTTTGATCCGCTGGCAGGATTCTTTAGCTCTAGTTTATGAGATTTCATCTCGTCAGATTGTCATCGCTGTTCCTGAAATAGGGTTGCTGCGACGTAAACCCAAAGACTTTTTAGAGTCTTGGTATGCAGAAGAAGCAGAAGTTTTATTAATTCAAAAGAGCAAAGATACCCCGCAGAAAAAATTTGGACTGAGTTGGTTTTGGCCGGCAATCAAGAAACACAAAATAGTTTTAATAGAAGTTTTTATTGCTTCTTTCTTTGTTCAGATATTTGGTCTGGCTAACCCGCTGATGATTCAGGTGATCATAGACAAGGTTATCGTACAAAATAGTGTGGACACCTTGCAGGTTCTAGGTGTATTCCTCTTGATCATTTCGATTTTTGAGGCAATATTGACTACGTTGCGAACTTATCTTTTTGTAGATACAACCAATCGCATAGATATGAGTCTTGGTACTGATATCATCGATCATCTTCTAAGGTTGCCTTTAAAATACTTTGAAAAAAGACCAGTCGGTGAGATTTCAACCAGAATCAATGAACTAGAAAATATCCGTCAGTTTTTAACCGGTACAGCATTAACTGTTATGTTAGATGCGATTTTTTCAGTACTCTATATCATAGTAATGCTTGTCTATAGCGTACCGTTAACTCTGGTTTCTTTGAGTATAATTCCCATATTTATATTGCTGACTATAGTAGCTTCGCCTATTATCTATAGACAATTACGAGATAAAGCTGAACGCAATGCTGAAACCCAATCCTATTTAGTAGAGGTGATGACGGGAATTCAAACCGTTAAGGCTCAAAATATAGAACTGCGATCACGTTGGCAATGGCAGCAAAGATACGCAAGATTTGTTTCAGCGGGTTTTAAAACTGTCATCACCTCAACCTTGGCCAGTTCAGCTAGTGGTTTTCTCAATAAAATTTCTTCACTTTTGGTACTCTGGGTAGGAACCTACATGGTACTCAAAGGAGATCTAACCTTGGGACAATTGATTGCCTTTAGGATTATTTCTGGCTATGTGACCTCGCCTATTTTACGCTTAGCCCAAGTCTGGCAAAATTTCCAAGAGACTTCACTTTCACTAGAGCGTTTAGCCGATATAGTCGATACCCCCCAAGAGGCAGAAGAAGATCGCCAAAATATACCAATGCCAGCAATCAGAGGAGCTGTTCGCTATGAAAATGTTTCTTTTAGATTTAAATCCAGCAGCGCTTTACAGTTAAACAATGTCTCTTTGGAGATCCCGGCAGGTGCTTTTGTAGGTATAGTTGGTCAAAGTGGCGCCGGTAAAAGCACCCTAACTAAACTACTTGCTAGACTCTATGAACCAGAAGCAGGCAGGATATTGATAGATGAATATGACATCAATAAAGTAGAGTTATATTCTCTACGTCGCCAGATCGGTTTTGTTCCCCAAGATACGCTACTTTTTGAAGGAACGGTAGAGGAAAATATTGCCCTGACCAATCCTGATGCATCTAGCGAAGAGATAATAGAAGCTGCCAAAATCGCAGTTGCCCATGATTTTATCTTAAATCTTCCCAGAGGTTATAATACCCGTGTCGGAGAAAGGGGAGCTTCTCTTTCAGGTGGTCAGAGACAGAGGATTGCCATTGCTCGCACAGTATTGCAGAATCCACGTATGCTCATTCTAGATGAAGCAACAAGCGCTCTAGACTATATTACAGAGCAACAAGTTTATCTCAATCTCAGAGAAACCTTCAAAGGACGTACTGTATTATTTATCACACATAGGTTAAGTTCTATCAAGACCGCCGATATCATAGTTATGATGGATCAAGGATCTGTCATTGAATTGGGAACTCATCAGGAGTTGATGGAGCAAAACAGAAGATACTACTCCATGTATCAGCAGCAGGCAAACAGAGTTTAGGGAGAAATCATCATGAGAGAGACAAAAGATCCTAAAAAACCTATTCAACAGCCACCCAAAAAAAATCCGTTCAATTTTTCTTCGGTTTTAGGCGACAACAACCAATCAGTAGTTCTCAAACAACCCACATCGTGGTCCCGTGGAATAGTCTGGGCAATCATTGGTGTCACTGCTGTATCTGTGGCTTGGGCATATTTAGCCAATATTGAGCAAGTTGTCACTGCTGCGGGTAAATTAAAACCCCAAGGGCAAGTCAAAGAAGTACAAGTTCCCTTATCTGGAGTAATCAAGGAAGTCTATGTTAAAGATGGACAAAGGGTAAAGCAAGGTCAGCTTTTGGCCACTCTAGATACCAGTGCTACAAAAGTTCAACTCTCTTCTCTGGGAAAGGTTCGTAAATCCCTTGAGCAAGAGAACAACTTCTATAGAACTCTCATGAGTCAAAATCTCTCCCCTCAACAAACCCAAGGGCTCATTAGCGGTTTAAAAATGCCAAAAGAAGTCATAGCCTTAGTGACCAATCGCATATCTCTGCAAAAAGAGAATCAGCTTTTCCAGATGCAGTTAGATAGTAGCAACGCTAAAAATTCTTTTTCTCAACAGGAGATGGAGCGATTAAATGCCTCGCGCCAAGAAGCGTATTCGCGATCTAAGGCTGCCGAGCTAGAGGTTAAGCAACAAAATGAACAATTAAAACAGGTGCAAGATCGCATCAACAACAATCAAAAACTGATTGCTCAAGACAAATTAATGTTGGAGCAAATCAAAGAGCGCAATGCCAAATCAGTTCAAGAATCTCAAAAAAGTCTAGAGATAGACAAAAGTCTGCTCACTAAAATGGAGACCCTTTCTTCTGAAGGAGCCTTAGGTGACTACCAAGTTCAAAAGCAAAGACAACAGATCAGTGATCGTCACAAAGATCTTTCTGAATTAGTGGGTAACGGGCAGGTTGAATATACTAAGCAACATGAACAGTTGCAATCCCACCTCTCTGAGCTTGAACAACTGCATAAAGAAAGAGACAGACTTATCTATGTGACTTCCCAAGCCAAAGAAAAACTAATTAACGCCAAGGCAACAACCCAAAAGGATCTCCGAGATAAAATTGGCGAAAATAACAAAAAATTAGCAGAGATTGATAGTAATCTTAACAAGATCATTGTAGAAAATGATAAAAAAATAGCAGAGACCGAAAGTCAGATTAGCCAAACCAAGCTCAATTTACGGCAACAAGAACTTCGCTCACCAGGCAAGGGAATTGTCTTTGATCTCAAAGCTTCACCGGGCTTCGTACCAAATGTAGCCCAAGATAAACCAGTTCTCAAAATTGTACCCGAAGAAGATCTCATAGCTGAGGTCGATGTTACAAATCAGGATATAGGATTTGTTCAGCCCGGTCAAAAAGTCGATGTCAGAATAGACACTTTTCCCTATAGTGAGTTTGGTGATATTAAAGGTCAGGTGATCTCCGTTGGCTCTGACGCGCTGCCGCCTGATGAAACTCATAAATTTTATCGTTTTCCCACAAAAATCAAATTAAACGAGCAGAGCTTGAAAATCAACAACAAAAAAATCAACTTACAATCAGGTATGGCTGTAACGGTCAATATCAAGGTTAAAGAGAATAGAACTGTAATGAGTTTATTTACTGGAATTATGGAACCAAAAGTAGATAGCCTCAAACAGGTCAGATAGGACTACAATATAAAGGAAGAATCTAAAATTATTATTAAAATAAACCTCATAACAATATGGATCGCATAGGGGTTCTTTTGCTCAATTTGGGAGGTCCTGAGAGGATACAGGACGTCCGTCCTTTTTTATATAATCTGTTTTCTGATCCCGAAATCATCCGCTTGCCCTTTCCCATTTTGCAAAAACCACTAGCTTGGTTAATTGCCACTTCCAGAAGAAAGAAATCGGAAGAAAATTATCGTCTCATTGGTGGTGGCTCACCACTACGAAAGATTACAGAGCAGCAGGCTCAAAGCTTACAGACTTTTTTGCAAAGCAATGGACAGCCAGTTAAAGTCTATATAGGTATGCGCTATTGGCATCCTTTCACCGAAGAAGCGATCGCTCAAATAAAGGCCGATCAAATCTCTCAAGTTGTCATATTGCCTCTTTATCCACAATTTTCTATTAGCACTAGTGGTTCTAGCTTCCGTGTTTTGGAGGAGATGTGGAACAAAGATCCGCATCTTGGCGAAATCAACTACACGCTTATTCCTTCTTGGTATGATAATCCTGGCTATCTAAGCGCTATGGCAAGACTAATTAAACAAGAGTTGGTTCATTTTGAGCAGCCTGATTCAGTCCAGATATTTTTTAGCGCTCATGGCGTACCACAAAGCTATGTTGAAGAGGCAGGTGATCCCTATCAAAGTGAGATAGAAAACTGTACTAAACTAATCATGCGGCATCTCAATTTGCCCAATCCCTACAATTTAGCCTATCAAAGCAAAGTAGGTCCTGTAGAATGGCTCAAACCATATACAGAAGACGCCATTAGAGAATTGGGAGAAAAAGGAATCAAAGATCTGCTGGTAATTCCAATTAGTTTCGTATCTGAGCATATTGAAACCCTTGAAGAAATAGACATAGAATATCGTGAAATAGCCCACGAAGCAGGAATTACTAATTTTAGACGGGTACCTGCTCTCAATAGCGATCCTAACTTTATCAAAGCATTAGCAGATCTAGTTACCGATTCCCTGCAAAAGCCTCCATATATTTTTTCTCAAGTAACTCATCCCAAGAAAAATATGAAAATGTACCCTCAAGAGCCCAATACTTGGGGTTTGACAACTACTGCAGAAGTTTGGAATGGACGACTAGCTATGCTGGGATTTATTGGCTTATTGGTAGAATTAATCAGCGGGCAAGGTCTTTTGCATTACATACGTCTTTTGCATTAGATTAGTTTGTCTTGACGATAACCAAAGAAAGCCACATAATAGGGTAAACATTAAACTTATTTACTATGACTAAAGGACAAGGATTCGGTTTTGGCTTAGGCAAAATCAAAGAATTACAAGAAGCTTTCAAAAAAGCCCAGCAGTTCCAAGAAAATGCTCAGACTGTTCAGCAAGAGCTAGAAGAATCTAGAGTAGAAGGTACCAGTTCTGATGGTGGTGTTACAGTATATATGAATGGCAGTCAGCGCCCTATCAGCGTCACCATTAGCGCTGAATCTGCTGCCAAAGGCGCTGAGTCTCTATCCCAGTTAGTTACAGAGGCGATGATTGATGCCTATGAAAACTCCTCAGAAGTGATGAAGGAAAAAATGAATGAAATCACTAGTGGTCTGGAGTTGCCAGGATTCTAAAGTCCTACTATGAGTGAAGTCTCTTATTTGGAACTATACCAAGTTGGCAAAGAGGCTTTTGAAAGTGGTGATTATCGTCTTAGCATTGAAAAACTAGAATCAGCAGCCGAACTGGTTAACCTTAATTCCCCTCAAGGCGGCCAGGTTAGGCTCTGGTTAGTTACAGCTTACCAAGCTGCCAATTTGAGCGCCGAGGCTGTGACTTTACTTAACAAACTAACAGATCACCCAAGCTATCAGATCCGCAAACAAAGCCGTCAATTACTTTATATTTTAGAAGCGCCAAAGCTTAAGCGTCCTGCCCAATGGTCGGTCGTAATCCCGGATATCAGCTTTAGCCAAGACAATAAAGACAAAAGATACACAACAAGAACCTCATCAATTCAACCACAGAAAAAGAAACCAGATAAAGTTTCTGTTCCTGTGGTGGAAGATGATTCTTTTATCTGGTTTACAGTCATTGTTGCTATTTTAATAATTGCCACTCTAACATTAGAATCCTTGCGTTTAATATAAAAATGTCACAGCCACAAGCACTAGCGCGCATATTAGATGCCAATCTCAACCGAGCCAGAGAAGGAGTCAGAGTGATTGAAGATTGGTGCCGTTTAGGTCTTAATAACCCTATCTGGGCCAATCAATGCAAAATCATACGCCAGCAACTTGCCAAATGGCACAGCGATGAATTGAAACTAGCAAGAGATACTGCTCATGATCTTGGCACTTCAATCTCACATCCGCAAGAGGAAACTAGAGAAAACATAGATAGCTTATTGAGAGCAAATTTTGCCAGAGTAGCTGAAGCGCTTCGGGTCTTAGAAGAATATGGTAAATTGCATGATCAACAAATGGCCAGGGATATTAAAAAAATGCGCTACGAAATTTATATCCTGGAAACCGAAATTTGCGATCTTGATCGTCTAGGCAAGTTAAAAAATTCTCTCCTTTATCTAGTCACCTCCCCCCATGAAAATTTATTAAATATTGTCGAATCAGCCCTGGATGCTGGATTGAGTTTGGTTCAGTACCGTGAAAAAAATGCTGATGATCTAACTAGATACAATAGAGCAGAAAAACTCTCGCAACTTTGCAAAAAATATGATGCCCTCTTTCTGGTCAACGACAGGATAGATATAGCTTTAGCAGTAGAAGCAGATGGTGTACATCTTGGCCAACAAGATTTGCCCCTTGCTCAAGCTAAAAAACTCCTAGGACATGGATTGATTGTGGGACGCTCGACTACCAATTCCCAAGAAATGGAGCTTAGCCAAGGGTCTGATTATATTGGGGTAGGGCCAATATATGAAACTCCCACTAAAGTAGGCAAAACGCCAGTAGGGTTTGAATATATCCACTATGCTAAAGAGCATTCTATTGTCCCTTGGTTTGCTATTGGCGGAATTGATAGAGATAATTTAACTAGTATAGTTGAAGCAGGAGCCAGACAAGTTGCTGTAGTTCGGGCAATTATGGCAAGCGAGGATCCTGGCAAAACCACAAGAGAGCTGCTATCTATCTTGCAATCTCACAAGCAGAACTAAATAAAGGGGTATTGTCAATGACAGTGTCCTATATAGGTGATCGTGAAGTTGGTAAAACTCATCTAGCTTTAGAGCTGGCTAATCCACAGAGCAATCACATCAAGATTATTAGTCCTGAGTACAGCATTTTAAAAACCATGCTTTACAATGAGCTACAAGGTAGGACTGTGCCGACTAATGATACCCTTCAAATCAGGCAACTTCAAATTCAAATAGATCTGCCTTCAGCTCGAAGAAATTTAGATATAGACTGGCTAGACAGTTCTGGAGAAAATTGGCGAGAATCCTGGAGGAGACAAAACCAAGATAAATGGCAAATCTTTCTAGATACCTTGAGAAAAAGTGAGGGAATAATTTTAGTATTATCCCCCTATAGAGAATTAATTCATCAAGGGAAACAAGAAGACTTTATCACCCAGGCTCAGTGGTGCAAGCGATTTGCAAAATGGGTGTACTTTTTTCGATATGAATGTCACAAGCTACGTCATCTTTTAATTTGTCTAAATAAAGCAGATTTGTTCTGTGATGTCGAACAAGAGGGGAGATTTTTGAGCTACAATCTCAAAGGCTCACAACTCAATTGGCAACAGAGAAATGATTATGTTTTTAAAAAATACTTTAGTCCTATCAAAGAGCAAATTTTAGAGCTGAATCAAAAAACTGATATTGATTCTGTTCGTTTTTTTATAACCAGCATCAAAAATCGTGATTTACTGGAGCTTCCTTGGCTCTATCTCGGTACATATCTAGGATATTAGATTTTGATTTTCATATTATGAGTGTGGTAAGAGTCCTTGGCTCAAGAGCAGCAGGTAAAACAACTTATTTAACGGCGCTTGCCAGTTTTGCGAAAAAACAAGCAAACTTTAGTGTTACTCCCATTAATGATGAGGCTAAGAAACTGGCAAGCTGGGCAGAAAATATCCTGGAGCAAGGTGGCAGATTGACCCCAACTGATGCCGAAAAGAGCCCAAACGAACTACCTAGCTATCTTTTTTTGATTGAAGGCAAACAACGCTTCCAAAAACAAAGGATAGATCTAAGTATTAGAGACTATTCGGGTGAGATCTTTGAAAAAATGGCACAAGATAGTATATTAGATCAGAAAACCCAAAGTCATATTAATTCTTGTTTAAATAAAGATATAACCGGCTGTCTGATCATGCTGACTGCATGGGAGAAAAGTGAAGATAACAAATATAGAAAAGCCTTAGATTACTTCACCAGAACAATGGAAATTCGCAAAAGAGACCAAAACCTTCGTCTGGCATTGGTTATGGGCAAATGTGAAAGAGGAGAAATTTGGCCAGGCAGAATAGAACCCGAAACTGACCTTTTTGATCTCTACCTACCTTCTACCAAGAAATTATTAGAAGCGAGAATACCCAGCAAGAATCTCGGTTTTTTTGCTGTATCAGCTTTTGGAGTGTTAGGAAAAAACGATCCCAGGCCAAATCGTATAGATGAATATGGTAAAGAGGGAACTCACGCCGTCTTGAGAGATCCAGAACTTTGGCAACCATACAATTTATTGGCGCCAATCTTCTGGGCAGGAAGATTATAAGTATTTTTGAGGAGAAGATAGAAAAATGATTAGTATCCAAGAATTTAGTACTGGTATTCAGTATGAAACAACCCCCACCGGATGGAGATCGCGTGGTTTTACCGGATATTTTATCAATAAGACTATAGATCCTATTCCCTCTGCAATCCAAACAGCAATTAATGATAGACAATTTGCCCTTGCTGAAGGAACTATTAAAGAAAAAGTAGCCCTGATTGGCCGAGAAGTTGGTCAATCAGGCGATCAATGGTCAGTCTTAGCCGTAATTACTAGAGCAGAAGATGAATTTGGGCGCTCTTTTCCTGTCTATCGTTTTTTCTATACAAATGAGAAGGGAAATCTTGAATATTTACTGCGATGGTGGATAGATAATCAACAACCAACTTTTGATCCTTTGGACAAACCAGAGGTTAAATGGTATCAAATTGGGGAGAATATAGAAATTTCTCTCAATGATTTTCAGCAAATCCTCCAGGAAAAAGTTCCTATAGTTTTAGCACCTGAAAAAAACTATCCACCTCTAGTGATCCACGCTCTAGCTCAAAAAACAGCCGGAATTGATAATGTAGCCTGGGCTTGGAATGTTGGAGGAATTGAATATCCTAATAGTTTCCATATAATCTATCCTGATGAGCCAAAAGCCTCAGAAATGATTCATAGGGTAATTCAAACCCAGCCCGATTCTACAGGAGTATTTACGGGCGAGAATATTATCAAGCTGGCAATTGAAAATTTAAGCAGTGATGATGAGATCAACGGAAATGATGTAGAGACTTTAGAAACAGCCCTGGAGCAATCTAAATTTACTACCCAACAATGGTCGTCCTTTTTTGAAGACAAAGGGGCAAAGCAGGCTATCGATCAGAAGATTTACACAGATAATATGGTTTGTTTACTGACTTTACAAGCAATCATTGTTCCTGGTACTATAGCTCAGTTTTTACGTTGGTTAAAACAATCCCCCAAACAGCTGGAAAATCAAGAGATATCTACTGATTTCCAGCGGCAGATGTTTACCAATATAACCAAGAGAGCTCCAGTAATGAGCCAAAATGTTGCTGATGGCGTCAAGTTATCTATTGTCAATTTACTAGATGAGCCTGATCTACTGGAAATGACCACATGGCTGTTGAAAGATTACAGTGGTATTTGGAGTAATGCTTATCGCAATGAGGTAGACAAACTAATAGGCGAGGATCTCTCCTTGATGGCAGACTATGCCAGAAACAAAATAGGTCTCAATAAAATCTCTGAAGATACACAGGGTTTTTATTTACTGCCTTATTGGGAAAAAATTTGGTCTGAAATTAAGCAATACTGGATCACAAATGAGTACAAACCTTTGGCCAAATATTTGCCAATAGCTCAGCTGATTGAAAATCTGGGTAATTACAAAGTTTCAGCAGTTTTCTATCAAATTGCCATAGGTTCAGTTCATAGAAAGCTCTATGGGAGAGTTGCGGAAACTTCCCCCACCTTTGCTATTTATAGGGGCTTTAGAATCAGAAAACAAAATGCAGGCTTAGAAATTTTGGGTTTACCTCTGCCTAGCCTCAGAAATAAATTTGTACCGTATGCCGTTATGATTCCTCTGCTTCTAGCTTCCTTTGTTCTGGGAGGATTTACTGAATATCTTACTAAACTTGGTATCTCTTCAACAACAAATCCCTCCCCAAGTAAAATCAAAGAAGTAGATAAGCCTACCAGCAATACAATGGTTCCGCCCACTCCTTTGCCATTGATTCCTTCCAAAAAACCATAGTCAATGAGACTGTATTTTTACTTAATAGCGGGCTTAACTTCTGCGCTTTTGGGTTGGTGTATTGGCCACTTTTTTTTAAGCGATCTCAATATCATTAAAATATTGCCCTATCCAGAGATTGTCCTTTTTCCCTCTCTTGCTATTTCACTTTCAGTTGGCATGGTTCTCAATGAAATATTCATCAGTAACCCTACTAGATTTAGACTCTCTTGTAAAAAATCACTCAGACCTCTTTTTCTATCTTTGGTAACAGGAGCAGCAATAGGCTTAATTGGTGGGATTTTAGCTCTTATTTTCTATCTGCCGATATTCAATATTGCTACTAATTGGACAAGAGTTTTGAGCTGGCTATTACTAGGGGCAACTGTCGGACTCTCAGAAGGACTCACCTGGATTTTAGCTAAATATGACCAATCTCAAAAACGTTTACGCATAAGCCTAACTGTTGGAAGCTTGGCAGGTTTAGCAATAGGGCTAATCCTAGAACTATTTCGCCAAAAAATTACTGAATCTTCCTTAGCAACGCTAGAAGATATTATAGGTTTTGCTATACTCGGAACAGTCCTAGCTTTGGTTTTGAGTTTGACTTTTTCGCCTAGTTATCTCAGCGCCCTTAGAGCTGGTTCTGGCTTTGAATATACTACTAATCAAAGCTATAATGACGACTATCCTAAAATCAACAATCCAATTTTAAAATTTGTCAATCAAAATCAAGGGGAAAAAATAGAAGAAGGACTCTCTATTGGCTTACCCAATAATAATAGATCACTTAAGGTAAAAATTGGATCTGCTCCAAATGATGATATATATCTACCTGGAATTCCACATTCTTTGGCTATTGTTAATCTGGAGAGGCGTAGTACTTTCCTGGTTCCTGCCAAAGAACATCTCAACCTAATATATATCAACGGAACAAGATTGACTAGTGATGAACCAGTTCTTCTCAAACACAATTATCTAGTCAGTTTCACTAATTGGAACAACAATGGAAAAAAAGTCTACCGCTTTGTTTTTTATAATCGTTTCCTTGATCCCCAGGCTTAGTCTGGCGCTATTTTTTTTGAGTAATCTATTTATCTGCGCTGCTAGCGCAAAAGTAAAAAGTGTAACCCTGGACAATTCACCTATTCTAGTTGGTGATAAGGTTAACTTGCGCGTAAAAATCAAAGGAACAGACGATCAATTTATTTCTAATCTTAAGCAACAAAACTTCCAAATTAAGGTAGATGGCATTCTCCAAAATAATTTCCAATTTCAGCCAGTTGAATTGGCTCACTCTCAGAAATCTTGGATCATTATCCTGTTAGATATGTCAATTAATAACAAAGAAGCAGTTCAAACCATCAAGCAGCTAATAACAGACAACAATATACAAATCTCTCTGGTGCCTTTTGGCAACAAAACAAAAAATTGTCAGGGATTTACGGGATATAAAGACAGCGCTGAACTAGATCGTTTTTTTCTAGCTAAAGATGCTAAAGTGCAAAACTATTTGGATTATTTACAAACACAAGGCACCTGCGCTGCAACTGATATATATATGCCACTTGAACAAGCTCTCAAACTTTTGAGCAATCAAAGAGATTCTCGTTTTTACCCAGGAGATAACCTTGAAAAACCTAAACTCTCAATCATACTCTTAAGTACTGGTCGCAAAAATGATGCCATTCAAGAGCGCAATCTTAAAAAGCTGCTCTCTTTTGTAAAAGATATGCAAAAAAATGGCAATTATAATCCAATCACTGTCAATATTCTCACCTATGCCCCCCACCATAAAGATGATAGTCCTATCCAAAAAATGGCTGATGCCACAGGAGGAATTTGGGAATTTGCCGCTGATCCAACAGCAATTGCCCGAAAACTTTATCTTGTTTTAGATTCTCTAGCTGGCAAATATGAGCTCTCTTATATCCATCCTCGGGCAACTAGAGCTAGCAGACACAAAGTAACAATAGCTGCAAATGGGGTATCTTCTAATCCCTCTTATTACACTATCACCGTCTTTGGCAGGAGCCTGCCTTTTGAAGAGCGCTTACTCATCGCAATATGCACTATTGTACTTTTGTGCCTTGGAGGAATTCTTCCCTTTACGCTTTGGGGAAAAATCCTCAAAAATAAAAATAACTAGCCATGAAATCACTTAGAATCAATGCTCTAATTATCTTGACTTTAAGCATTATAGCCTTAATTTTTCGCGCTCAGCAGCAAATGACTAATGAGCTGATTAGTTGTCCAAATAGTGCTCAAAATCTCTTAGAATTAAAAGCTCTCAAAATGATTAATATTTCTTCTCGTTCTAGTTTATTATCTGGTAAAGTAAATCCCAATAAAGATCTTGGCTATATTTTCTGGGGAAAAGCCGGTCAGCATTTCAACTATAGTAAAACAGGCGATATTTGTCTCTGGCTATATAGCCCAGATAACAAAATAGTTAATCAAAAGGTCTTACCTATAACTGGCAAGTATATTTTACAGATTGCCAGTGCAAAAGATACAGTAAACTTTGAAATACATACAACTTTAGAAGAAGATCCCAAAATTGCCCAAAAGATCAAGCAAAATAGGGAAAATCTCTTAAAAATGTCCTCTATTAAACCAAAATTAACTGATCAAACTATCTTTGAAAACCTACTCAATGATCATTTTACTCAGTTAAATGATCAAGAATATAAAACAGCATGGTTAGATCTTTCTCCTAAATTTCAAGCAAGACTTAAAAATTATCAAGCTTATGGTAACATTTGGCGAAAATTCACCAGTCTTAGACTTTTCAATATGGTAGTTGTATCAAAAACTGACAAAGAAGTCATTTTGGCCATAGAAGTCAATTATTTATCTTTTGAACGAGCCATTGGGACAATTACCCTCGTTTTTGATTCCCAAAAATCTAAGTGGTTAATCGAGAATGTTAGTATTTAATTTAGTTGATTAGTAAAAAGATATAATAGAGTTTTGTCATGGTTAAATATATTTTTGAATTAAAAATAGAGGGAGACCATGAAGTTTATCAATATATTTTAGATCTAGATTTAGATCAAGAAAACCATCCTGAGTCTGTTTTTGATACGAATCTCAAGCAAATCATCAAAGCCAATCTAGAAAGCCAAAGTGATTGTAAAATTAATTCCGTACAAATAAATTATATGCTCGATATCTGGGCCCAAGATATAGCGCAGGGTTACCGAACAACTCAAATAAGTCTCGATCTTGCCTATGTTATCCAAGATAAACTGAGCAGATTACAAGATCAAGGTCTTCAAGATCCGCCCAAAATGTCAGACCCACCTCTAGACCAGATAGAACCAACAATGCTTCCCCCTTTAACCCTCATTCCTGATTAAATATGTTAGATGTGAGCATAGTAGCCAATCGCGAGATTTTAACTGCGCAAATAGCCCCCCAAAAAATGTTTGTCATGTTGAAACTTCGTCCCAATAGGAGTATCTCGCAAAGTACTCCTGCTACCAATTTTGTATTTCTCATAGATACCAGCGGTTCAATGTATGAGGTGGTTTCAGGAGAGACCAATCCAACAGGCAAGGTCTACCAAATCGATGGGAAAACTTACCAACAGGTCAAAGGTGGCAAGAGCAAAATGGATCTAGTGGTAGATTCTCTCAAAACCTTGGTAGATTCTGGGCAATTACAGCCAAGTGACCGCATAGCCATCGTCAAATTTGATGATCAAAGCGCTACTTTAATTCCTTTAACTAGTGCCATTGAGAAAGACAAGCTTATCAATGCAATTGAAAGTTTAAAAAAATTCTCCGGCGGTACTTATCTAGGCAAAGGTATGCAGGAATCTCTGCAACTGTTATCTTCTCAAACAATGAGCAGTCGCAGAGTGCTAATTTTTACTGATGGGATGACTTTTGATGAGGAATTTTCTCAAGAGCTAGCCAGAAAATTTGCCTCGGAGAATATACCAATTACAGCTCTAGGAGTCGGAAATTATCAAGAAGATCTGCTAATTTATTTAGGTGAAGTTACTGGTGGGAGACTTTTTCACATCACTACAGAAGAAAACAATAGTGAATTAGCCATCTCTATCGACAAGTTACCCCAGAAGATAATTGAAGAATTTAGCCAAGCCCAACAGGATGTTGTGACTAATCTGCATCTGCACTGCAAAACAGTACAGGGGGTTGAATTAACCCGCATAGCCAGGGTGTATCCAGAACCAGCCGAATTCAACCTCATCGAGCAGCCTTATAGTATAGGTAATGCATCCGCCAACGATGAAACTATATTTATACTTGAATTTAATATCACTAATCGACCAGCTGCTAAAGTGCGCATTGCCCAATTAGGCTTGACCTATGATGTTCCTGGTAAAAATCAAAAGGGAGAATTTCCACCACAAAATCTGGTTGTTCAATTTGTCAATGGAGAAGTTGATGTTTCCTTTAATGAAGAGGTAATGGGTTATCTGCAACAATTAAATACAGTAGGTCTAATCAAGCAAGCGACCCAGTTAGCTCAAAATGACCCAGCCAAAGCCACAGAATTATTAGAAGCGGCCAAAAGGCTCACTTTGCGCATCGGCAATGAAACTATGCGTAAGACCATTTCTCTGGCTCAAGATGAATTGCGCAAAACTCGCAAAATTTCTGATGCTACCCGCAAAACTATTAAAATGGGCTCTAGAGGAAAGACAATACTGATTGATGAGCAACAAGATGATTCACTTTCAGAAGAAACAATTCGTCAAATCTCAGAAACTTAGAAATTTAAAATATATTGTTATTTATGAGTAAAGTTTGTTCAGCTTGTTTCCACGATAATCCAGATTCTGTAGTTTTTTGCGAAGTTTGTGGCATTGAATTATCTCTCCCTGAAAATTCTACTAGTGAAACTCCAGAAAAAGAACAGGAAAATTATCAGCCCCCCTCATCTTTACTAACTAAACAGCCAAATGCTCCAATTGCTGAATTTACCCTAGAGGGAACTTCTCTTTTAATTGGCCGCTTCGATCCAGATCTAGGCCCGGTAGAAATAGATCTTGAAGGCTTCATTGGAGATGAAACTATTTCGCGCAACCATGCAGAAATCTATCTTGAAAATGGATTTTGGAAAATCAAAGATCTTGGCTCCGTAAATGGAGTATTTATTAAAAAATCTGGACAGACTCGTTTTAGTCCACGCATCAGTGAGCCAACTATTTTGGAAATTGGCGATGAGCTCTCAATAGCTAAAATCCGTTTTCTGGTTCAATAGAAGCCCATGAGTAGTCTGACTATTCAAGTTGACACCTGTTTTGAGCTCTCAGATCTTAAGCTGGAAATTCAAGCTTATCTGGGAAATAGAGAGGATGTCTACTATTTCAAAACTCTCATCTACCAGCAGGAGCAAACCAATATTGGGCTGTTGCGTGTTGGCTCTTCTACTGGTGGGCTCCATAGAGAACTTCTTTTAAGAGAGTATCTCAAAGAGCACAAGATGATCTCTCCTTTAATAAATATCTCCAGAGAAATCGATCCCAAGATTGTTATTCCCATAGAACCAATTGATGATTCTCAATATCTAGAAGAAGAATATTATCCAGAAGAAGATATCTTCACTAGCTTGAGCGAAAAAATAATACTTCTAAGTCAATATCCACAAGAAACTCTCGAACTTGAAGATCTTGCTAGTTCTTTAATAAGTATTACCCAGATTTGCCAATTTTTTCGCTATGTCAGTCAAAATGGCTGGTGTTTTGTCTCTCTTTTGCCTGAATACATCACAAAAGGTCCGCTGGTATGTTTTTATGATCTTACCTGCGCGTATCCCTTGAATTCACTTGTTACATTGTCAAATCTTGATTGCTACTGCGTTAGAGAACTTATCTACAAGCATCCAGTTCAAGAGCAAGATAGTAGTTATGTTATCGGCAAATTAATTGCTAAAATTTTTGCAATTGATGATAGTGAGCTCCTAAATCTTGATTCTCTCACGCTTGAGCAAAAAAAAGTCCCTTTGCTTTGGCAAATTATCTCACTTTCTCTTTATCCTATTGCGCAAAATCGCGCATCTCTTACGCAACTGCTAAGCTTACTGGTAGCACTGCGCAGAAATCTCCTAGCTCAAAAAATTGATTGGGAAATTGCCAGTGATTCTATTGTGGGACTTTCCCAATATCGCCTCGAAAATGAGGATAGTTATCTCATTAGGCAACAAAAGAGCAATAATGGCTCAATTATTCTAGCGGCAGTAGCCGATGGCATGGGCGGACTCAATAAAGGAGAAATTGCCAGCAACAGTGCAATTGAGGCTCTGAGTTTAGCCAACTTGCCCAGCGAGTCAGAAAATATTCCAGAATATCTCAATAACCTGATAAATCAAGCCAATTTGTCAGTCAGAACTAAAGCTCGAGATGGTGGAACTACCTTAAGTTGTGTTTTGATTAGAGGATCCCAGCTCCATATTGCCCATGTAGGAGATAGTCGAATTTACCTAATTAGAAATCATCTAATTTGCCAATTAACCCAAGACCATTCTCTAGTTACAATGCTTGTAGCCAATGGGCAAATTGAATTAGATGAGGCTATTGACCATCCTGATCGCTCAGTTCTTTTGCGCTCATTAGGAACCAAACCGCAAATCTTTGGAGATTATATTCACAGTCTGAAAAATTTTGGACAGGATGCTCATTTAACACTAGAAGATCAAGATATTTTGATTCTCTGTTGTGATGGAGTTTGGGAGCATCTTTGCCCTGAGGAAATTTTGAATATTTTTGATAGCAATAATACTAAAGTGCAGAGCTCTCTAAAAATAGCGATGGAAGAAATTCTCCAAAGAGGAGCAAAAGATAACGCCACCTTGATTGCCTTGAGGATTCATTTGAGCAATGAATGAACTTTGTCCAGCCTGCCTCTTTGAAAATCCCAGTGATGCAACAGTTTGCCATGTTTGTGGCTATAGCCTCAAAACGCAAAGAGATGTTTACCACCTTAAGTGCCAAACTATCCTGGTAAACCCTGATTCCAAAAATCAATACAAAATAGAAAATACTTTAGGAGAAGGGGGCTTCGGCATCACTTACAAAGGATTTGATTTAGAGCGACTCAGACAAGTAGCAATTAAAGAATATTGGCCCATAAAAGCTGCCAGAAGAGAAAATGAGGTAATCTGGCCCATTTCTCTGGCAACAGAAAGTAAAAATGAACAATTGCAAAAATTTATTGAAGAAGCTCAAAATATTAAGCTCTCTAGTCATTCCAATATAGTTAAAGTTTATGAGTGGTTCAAAGCCAACAACACAGCTTACCTAATCATGGAATACATTGAGGGGAATACTCTCTATGAATTAGTCAAGCAAAATGGACCGCTTGAAAATAACAAGGCCAAAAAATATTTTCTCGAGATTGCCGATAGCTTGAGAGCGATCCATGCCCAAAACCTTCTACATCGGGATATCAAACCAGATAATATCATGGTCGATAAGCAAGATAGGGCGGTGTTGATTGACTTTGGCAATGCCAGAGAATTCATTGCCAATAAAACCTTTGCTATGACTACCTGCTTAACTCCAGGTTATGCCCCACTAGAACAATATTCCAAAGAGGGCAGAAGAAGTCCTGCTCTTGATATTTACTCACTTTGTGCAACCTTCTACTACGCCCTAACCGGGACTGAGCCGCCTTCTGCTACTGAAAGAATAGACCTAGATCCTTTGGTTCCACCTAGTCAAATTGTTCCATCTATTGAGCCATTACTTGAGCAGATAATTCTAACAGGGCTAAAAGTTAAAACAACAGAGCGCTTTGCTCTAGTTGAGGATCTTCTCGAGTCTTTACAGGGAGACTGGAGCTCTCCGAATCTAAAAAAGGCAAGACGACTGGTCAAGCAAGGTAAGCTTTCTGAAGCTATTGCACTCTATCGATCCTGCCCAATTGAACCGGAGGCTTTGCTAGAGCAGGCAATTGTACAAATTTGGCAAGGCCATCTGCTCGGATCTAAAGAGGCTGCCTGTAGGGCTATAGAATTAGAGCCTAGCAACAGTAAAGGCTATGGCATTTTAGGTACTATTTACTGCCGGCAAAAAAAATGGCAACTCGCACTTGAAAACTTACAAAAAGCAGATTTTTCTGACAACTGGATCTTAATCAATCTAGCCTGGACTTTCGTGCAATTGCAGCAATGGACACAAGCTCAGCAAACTTTAGAGCTTGTTAATCTCACTACACCTTTAATTTTTGGACTCAAATCTTACGTATCACTACAAAATAAACAATATAGAGAAGCGGTTGAATTAGCCAAAATGTCCCTAATCAAAGTTGGCTCTTTGGCTGATGATAAATTGCTACAGTGGCTGTATTTTAATTTAATAGCTGCTTTGAGTAATAATTCTCAAAACAATGAAGATATAGAAAAAGCCCTTGAAGATTTTGCAAGTATTTCTGTCGATCAAGAATTAGTAAATGCTCTGCAAATTTGGCACCTTGCTAAAAATAATAATTGGCAAGAGGCTCTTGAACATTGCCAAAGATCTCAACTTGCCGATTGGAATTTACTCAACTACGCAGCAGCCCAAGAACAACTTGGTTTATTTGATCAGGCTATCTCTATCTACTTAATTTATTTAACAAAATATCCAAAGGATTACTATGGGCTTTATCGAGTAGCAATTATATATATACACTCAAAGCAATGGTATTTGGCTAAAGAGTATTTGGAGCGATCAATTGAGGCAAAACCAGACCAACCCAAAGCCTACCACAATCTCGGTTTTGTCTTGAGCAATATTAAAAATCAACAAGGAGAAATAGAAGATATAGATCCTCTTCTACAAGCCTATAAAAAAGCTATATACTTCTACAATCAAGCAGGAGAAAATCAACTAGCATCTTCTATTTTAGATGCTTTTAGAAAAGTAAAAATTGACATCATACGATACAATTCAAGTCATAGACAGTACACTTATGATGGCTAATCAGACTCAAGATGTAGTTAGAATTACAATAAGGCAAAATTAGAAAATGTTAGTCTATAAGAGTAATAAAAACTTATAACAATTGTTTTGCTTTCATGACCCAAGTACTTGATCCCCTTCCATATGATGACAATAAGAAACTAGTTTGCTGCTATACCAATACAACTAGTTCTATCCAAGTAGCTCGTATAACCAATGTGTCAAACTGGTATTTTGAAAGAGTAGTTTTCCCTGGACAACGTCTTTTGTTTGAGTCTGTAGAAGGCGCCCTTCTAGAAATTCATACCGGAATGATGGCAAGTGCAATTCTCTCTGATAGTATTCCTTGTGAAACTTTAGTAGTCAATTTAGAAGAGAACTCTGAATCTGGTTTGGTTTCGACTTCTCTATGATTGCCATTGATTTTAAATATTCCATAGATGACTCATATTTAACAGTATGAGTCATCTTTCTGCATTGATCTCTAATCTGGTCGCAGTTCTTCTAAGACTGTAAAAGATACATGGTTGATAGCTAGATTACCAATTGAAAGAGCTGTCTTATCTACAGGAGATCCTTTGGAAAAAATCCTCTCAAAAGGAATATCTTTGGCCATTTCGGCATGATACCAAGCTAAACCCATAAAGAAACGGTTTGGATAGGGTCCACCATCGACAATATCATCAGGATTGCTTTCTACAGGTAACCAGCCTATTCCAGGTATATAAAATTCCATCCAGACATGGTTGAATTGTGGCTCTAGTGGTAAACCCCTGAGAAATGGCTGATCTGGACATTTATATCTGCCAACAGTTCGAGAGGCTATCCCATTGAGTCGCGAGAGGGCTAACAAGACTCCTAGATATTCCCCACAAGAACCCAATCCCCTTCTTAGGGCTATTTCTGGGGTATCAATATGGGGCTTTATCTCATAGGAAAGTCGATCATAGACGTAATTGCGTATACTATGTATTTTGCGCAGCAGATTGGTTTCCCGGCCAACTGATTCAATAGCAGCCTTTTGAATCAGCTCACTGTCCATACTCAAATTGTCGTTATCTACCAAATATTGCTTAGTATATTCCGGAGATAGGGCAGGTAAACGTTCACAATCTCTAGGAGTGATTCTGTACTTAATACTCCAAACTTCTAGAATTGCTCTCCAACCAAAAATGTAGCGAGTGTTTTGATCGAGCTTGTCAAATTTAAAAACAGCAATTCTTTGGCCATTTAAAATAGTTTCACTAAAAGGAATACCAATATACTCTACATGTTTGAGCTTTTGTCGGTCTGTTTCAGCCGGTAAGGCTATATGCCATTCCACTTGCTCTAAAGTAAAAGGATCAAGTGGTTCTAGCTCCTCAACATACCTCATCTCTACTAGAAATCCGTTGGAGCGAGCATATTTTTTTTCGCTGTCGTAATGAAAATAGAGTGGATGAACAAAGCTGGAGGTACGATAACTCAATTCAAAGTTAGGATCGACATTGGGATTGTCTCTAACATATGGTTCGGAAAAACTATAAGATACGTAAAGAATCTCTTCATCCGTAGAAAGATTACGATAGAACGCCAGACCAGTTGGATTTTGAAAAGGCGTCAAAACACTAAAAAGCAACTGGCCAGTAGCTTTATCTAGACAATATACAGTTTGCTCAAGATCATCACAAAGCCAAATCTCTTCATCTTTGATAGTGATATTTTCTGTGCCAATACCCGGGGTGCGAAAGCGGGTAATTTCTTTTTTGGTTTTCTTATCGTAGACATAGATATAGCCAGTTTTTTGACAGGTAATATAGACTGTAGATTCCCAAATGGCTATTCCATTTATCAAATAGGGTAAGGTCACAAAGACCGAAGGGGTAAACTGCTCTTGAGTCAAAGAATGATAATAGACAGTATCTCCATTAGTAAACCAGATTACTTCATCTTCATAGGCAATATCATTAGATCCTACATACTTATCCCAGTAATTGCTGTTCAGGACAGAAGTGCTATTAGTCCAAGGATCAACCCTCAAAAGATAACCGCTTTTAGAGTCAATAGCCAAAAGATGGTCAGCCCAAAAAACTATCCCACGAATTGATGTAGCAGCTATCGGGCGAATCGTTTTAAATTGGGTAGATGAGCTCATATTGAACATTTTGTCTAACTTACTAGCTCACTAACTATAACAAAAGAATGATTAGAGAAAATGCTCAGAATGAACCGCTCCAACAGATTATTTACCTAGCAAACAAGATAGCTTTGTACGGTATTTACTAGATATTCGCTCCAGTATTGAGCATCTGCTGCTGAGCAGGCCTCTACCATCACCCGGATCAAAGGCTCGGTTCCAGAAGCTCTGACTAATATTCTGCCTGATTGAGCTAGTTCGCGTTCAGCTTGGCTGATCGCCGATTGAAGGGGATCACAATTGTGCCAGTCTTTGCGCTTTTGCAGGTCTTCCACCCTGACATTGCGGAGAATCTGAGGATAAGTTTGGAAACTTTCTTCTAGCCATTGGGCTAAAGTCATATTTTCTTGTTGTAAAAAGGCCGTTAAATGCAATGCGGTCTGTATACCATCACCAGAAACATTGTGGTGATGACAGAGGATATGGCCAGATTGCTCGCCACCTAACATGGCTCCTTTTTCCCACATTTTTTCCTGGACATATTGATCTCCCACAGGGGTTCTCAATAATTGTCCTCCAAGATTTTGCCAAGCTCGCTCAAACCCAAGATTGGCCATAACTGTGCCAACTATTAGATCTTCTGGTAGACGATTTTGCTTTTGGAGTTTTTGACCCCAGAAATAGAGAATATGATCCCCATCGACAACTCTGCCATTTTGATCTACTAAAATTACCCGATCAGCGTCTCCATCAAAAGCAAAACCTATTGAAGCTTGGTGCTCTTTGACAGCAGTTTTTAATCTCTCTAGGTGAGTAGAACCACAGTTGACATTGATCTGATCCCCATCTGCCAATTCATGTAGACAGATTACCTCAGCGCCTAGGTCATTAAAAATATCTGGTGCAACATTGACGGCTGCGCCCCAAGCCAGATCAAGTACTATTTTTTGCCCATGAAAATCAATATTAGATGGCAATGTATTATGTAAAAAGTCTTGATAATCTCTAACTAGTAAGCTCTTATGGTTAGTCTTACCCCAATTGGTATTTTTGAAATTACTATTAAAGTTGCCTCGCAAAGACGATTCAACTTGACCTATGAGATCTTTGCCAAGTTTTCTGCCTTGAGAATTAAAAAATTTAATACCATTATCTTCGGGTGGATTATGACTAGCTGAGATCATGATCCCACCAATAGCATTGCTACTATGGGTTAGGTAAGCTACAGCAGGTGTAGGGCATAGTCCTAACTGCCAAACCTCTACCCCAGCAGAGACTAGTCCTGCTGAGATTGACATATTCAACATATCACTGGAATTTCGAGAATCTTGACCAATGATCACAGGACCAATAGAATCGGCTCCTTCTTGCAAGATTAACCCAACCCAATAACCAAGCTGCAAGGCAAAGCCAGCATCTAGCAGATCTCCTGCTTTTCCTCTTATACCATCAGTACCAAATAATGGAGCATTTGGTAGATTTTCCAAAGGACGTATAAGGTTTCGGCTTATGTTACCAACTTCGCTATCGTTATCACGGGATAGAGAGATCATCTTATTAAATTTACCTCACACAAAAAAGATCGCCCAGTTATTTATACGTTAATTTGCCGAAAAAGTTCCTCTACTTGCGACCATGATAGTCCTTTTTGGATATATTTGGGATTGATTGGATCATAAGGACTTTCTAGAAAATCAATACTGACTATATCTGCCTGTTCGGGAATCAGACAAATATCGGGATCGTAAGGGGTTGCCTGGCTCAAACAACTGGAAAACCCTCTGAAAATCAGAATTTCTCCTTCCTCATCATTAATTTGTATATTAACTTTGAGCACTTCAGTTGGTTTTTTTTCGCTATAAAGCTCTAGTCTTTTTTCTCTATCTCTATTGCTCAATTGCTGATCGTCCTTGTTTACCTAAACGGAAAAAGAGAAAATATCCTAAATAAAGGACGTAGAATATTAATCCAACCATTCCCAGAAAACCCAAAAATCCAGCTCTAGTGCCAGCATGAAAAATTTCCTTATACTTCCAAGGGGCCTCTAACCATACCTGACAAAAGGGAGTATTGATAACATCTTTGCCAAAAGCGCAGGAAAGAAATGGTAAATTGGCAAGAGCGCCTACAACAAAATATATTGTCACACCCCAACGCCAAGCTGTAGTAAAGATTTTGATTCCCTTATCTGGCAAATCTCTAATTTCTTCGTTCAAATCTACCCAGAACCATAAAGAAATAGGTATGAGGATTTTTGCAGCCACAGCGCTTACAAAGCCAATAGGCCAGCTTGGAATCATCAAATAAGTGGTGATCATCAGCAGACTAGCTACCCGCCAGTAAATCACCAAAAGCCGAGTTATCGATTCGGTCTTAGTTAATAGTGACCAAATCAAAATCACTACAGGGAGAAAGACTGCGAAAAAAACCGCCAGACGGTAGTCTAACCAAACCAGAGGACGAAACCAAACTGTCTCCATACCTTTAAGATAAGTAAAAAAAAAGAGGGGCAACCCTAGTCTAGCGGAAGACTGGCGCCCCTACACAACTATTTTTAATCCCTAATCTTCGTAGAGTCTGCACTCAGCAGCATCAGGGTTGTCATCACAGTACTTTTCCAAAGATGACTTTACAGGCTCAGACTGACGCTGATGAGAAGCTTCAGCTTGCAGTTCCTCGACAGCATCCCAGGCAGCGGCACAGGCCTCTTTATTGTCTAAGTTGCAGACTTCTCTAGCGTTTTCGATTTCCTGTTGAATTTTTTCTTGGATGTTATTACTCATGTTTCCTCAAAAAATTAAGTAATTTTTATTGCGGTCTTATGGATTTAAGACATTGATACCTAGTAAACAATCTCAGATTATTTTAATCGACATATTGGCTCACTAAATCCAGTATAGCGAAAAAAACTGGGCTGATAGCTAAATCAGCTACATATTAACGCATAGAGTACCCAAAATTCAGGATTTTCTTTTTAGTAATTTCTGCTGGAATTTGCTTGCTACTATCTCTAGCTCTGGCAACTTCAACTGCCAAGCCAGTCCAGCAAAACAAGCTAAGACTATAGCAACGCCTAAAATCAACTCTAACAGACGAAGAAGATGATTATGACTGGTAAATATTTCTCGCCAAGCGTGATCGAATCCCCAGCCAACCAATGTTGATATAAAGGTGATTGCAAATAGTTTAAAAATAATAGCGCTCCATTGGGCTACAGGCAAACCTTCTAGACGACGATTCAAAATCCACAGAAAAGCCACCATCGAGATGATATTGACAGTTACAGTAGCTAGAATAAGTCCTGGGGTCTTGAAAGGTCCTACTAGAAAAAAATCAGCCCCGAAATTTAGTAGTATATTAATAATACTAATTCTGGCGGGAATTGAGCCATCACCTAAAGCATAAAATACCCTCAGTAAAACATCCCTGCCTAAATAAAAAAACATGCCCACTCCATAGGCCATGACCACAGGAACGACGACATCTGAAGCGGCGCGGTTAAATGCTCCTCTTTGATAGATAACTTGAACTAAAGGTAAGGCTAAAGATACAAAAATAGCCGTCAAAGGCAGCATTGTTAAAGCTGAAAGGAAGATACCTTCTTTGATTTTGATTTTCAACTGCGGCCAATTTTCTCTATCGCTAAGTCTAGAGAATACTGGAAAAAGAGGCACCAAAATCATATTAGAGATAATGCCTAAAGGAGTGAGGATCAAAAAGTTGCTATAGCTCATAGCTGCGGCGGCTCCTTCGATGGGGGCTGCAAAATACATATCTGTAGATGTATTGATTAATAACATACCCGAACTTAAGGTAGCTGGGATCATCACTCTCAAGACATCGCTCACTCCCGGTGTTCGCCAATTCAGCCTAAATTTGAGGGTGCCCAAACCATGTTTCCACTGCGCAAAAACCTGCACTAGCCATTGCAAAATACCACCAGCTAATGTAGTTGTAGCTAAAATTATCCCGCCTAGTTCGAAATAATGTGCGCTATGAACCTGTTTACCTACCACAAAGGCGAAGACTCCTAAGCCAATTAAGGTGATCAAACTGGAAAATAAAGGGCTCACACTGGGCAGCCAATATAGATTAGCTGCATTAAGAGTACCAAAACCAATACCAATTAACCCTGCCAATACGGCCAGAGGAGCCATTATCTTGAGCTGTTCAATGGCAATTCGGCGCGATTGACTATCTAAGCCATGGGCAGCAAGATCTATATATTTATCGGCAAATAATATCAATAAAAAGGTGGCTATCAGCAAAAAGATACTGACAATTGTAGAGACGGTTTCCACAATTTTGGCAGATTCACTACGATCTCGCTTAGCTAGTACGCTTACCAAAGAAGAGTGAAAAGGTCCATTAATTCCTCCAAGCAGAATTAACAAAAAACCAGGTAATACATAAGCATATCTATAGGCGTTAACTACTGGACCTATGCCAAATACGGCAGCAATTGCCACCTCACGAAAAAGTCCAAAAACCTTACTAACCAAAGTAGCGAAGGCAACAATACCGGCAATATTGGCTAGAGATCGATTGTTTAGTTGCTTATTTGTCACACCTTTGCCTATTGTAAAAAAGAGCTAAACTTTAGACTCTAAGGATTTGAGATACTCTGTATTTACGCCTGATTCGCGAACCAAGGCAATTTTACCAGTGCGGGAAATCTCCTTAATACCAAACTTATTGAGCATTTGAATGGTAGTTACAATTTTTCCAGGATCTCCTACTACTTCAATAGTTAATGTTTCTTCAGAGATATCTACAATACGGGCACGAAATATGCCAGTTAGTTCAATAACTTCAGCTCTGACACTAGAGTCTGCATGAACCTTGACCAACATCAATTCTCTTTCTACACAAGGAGTGGTGGTGATATCCTGTACCTTTAAAACATTGATTAGCTTATATAGCTGTTTGGTCAGCTGCTCAATAGTAGATTGATCCCCTGGAACTACCATAGTGATACGAGAGACCCCCACCTGCTCAGCCGGGCCTACAGCCAAACTTTCGATATTGTAACCACGCCGGGCAAATAGGCCAGCTATTCTGGTCAAAACTCCTGCTTCATCTTCTACCAAAACCGACAGAGTATGCTTCATACCTAATTATTTAAAAAGATAACGCTCCATTTTAGCTGATTTTTTAACAGTGATAGTTAACTAGAGCAATGAATGAACCCTCTCAATCATTGCCTGGGCTGTCAGTCCGTTAAAACCCATCAGCTCATCAGCACTTTTGGTAGTTTCTCCTCTTTTCCAGGCAAAGGTATCACGGGGGGCTTTACTACGCAAGAGAATTGGCTCAAGCATGGCACTAGAACCTCCAGTGACAGCTAGCAGAGCATCTGCGCCAAAGAGACGTTCAAAACCTTGATCATCCAGGAAGCCTTCATCAACTTGGCTACAAGTAGACCAAGCCACATCAGTTGGTCTATAAAGGCGACGAGGACTAATAACCGAAACAATTCGCACACCTATACCTTCTGCTGTGAGTTTCTCGGCTGCAGCAAGAACTGGAATGAGGGTCATATCCCCAATCACAGCAAATACTACTTTTTTGCTACCGGGAGTATCTTTCAAGATAAAGCCACCATCTTTCAAGGCCTGTTGATTTTGCGCAAAAGTGCTCAAGATAGGCAAAGGTGATTTACTAGCAGTGATGGTAATCCCTTTATTGCTGCTAGAAAGTGCCCATTGATAACAAATAGCAATACTATTGGCATCACAAGGAAAAAGAGGAAATATATTGCCATTGCGCATCATCGCGGCAAAGTAATTCTCTATCTCAGGTCTTTGGTGAGTCCAGCCATTGCGTCCCTGCTCGAGGGCTCCTGCAGTAAATAAAGTGATCGCCGAAGGAGTGGGACGGCGCAGCTCAGCCATAGCTTGGGTGACAGTTTGCCAGATCGGCAGACCATTAATAGCAAATGATTCATAAGAGCACCAAAGACTCCGGGCTCCTAAAAGCGATTGAGCAGCGGCCAAGCCAGCGCAAGCATCTTCACTCAATGGCTCATAGACTTGTCCATCTGGTTGCTGGAAATAAATTTCATCAGTGGTGGGATGGACAATTTTTAGACCGACGTTTATGTTATTGATCCCGGAGGCGGCATTACCATCAGCATTGGTGACTACAAAGTTAGAATCTGCTTTGCCCACATGAACAACCAACTCTCCCATCACAGTAGTCGCTACTTTTTTCTCATCCAGGGCATATTCATTCAAGGGCAATTCACCTAGATCTTTTAGCGGGAGAACATGCTCAGTGACAACTTTATCGGCTGCCTTTCCACCTGCAGATCTTTGCCAGTTAGTACGAACAATCTGCCAAGACTGGGGTGAAAGCGCTCTTTCTTGTAGGGCTTTGACTATATATTCATTATCCAGGGTATCAGCTGGATAGAGGTTGTGTGATTGAGCTCCTAGTTTGTGGACCCCAGCTCCTTTTAACTGTTTGATAATTAGAACAGTTAATTTACCATTTAAAGCTAGAGCTGCTGCTCTGGCGGTTGATTCGAGAATATCTTGAGCAAATGCCAGGCGCTGTGTGAGGGAAAATTGAGTACTATCAACATAATCTCCAACTTGCTGGGTATCATCATACTCTTTGGCATCTACCAAGAGAACTTCAGCAAACCCATTACCCAACCAGTAGTCAATCATCTGCCGATTGGTCTTGGTTGAGACCATACTGTGATGCTCTTGACTATAGCCATTCCAGATCAAAATCGGTAAAAAGTTAGTTACTTTAGGATAAGCGGTGTGGAAATGCCCAAAGCTACTCATGATGTAGGGCTCACCTAATCCACCATCACCTATAGTTACTGGAAAGAGAACATCGCGGTGCAATTTAGCAGCGGCCATGGCAAAATGCTGCCCCTGTCCCAATGGGCCAGCTGGACTCAATAGCCCTGGAATCTGACCAGAAAGATGCCCCAATAGTCCATGCATCTCTCTAAATCTCTCGCCTAGCTCTTCTACGTTGTTAATGCCAATTTTTTCAAGCGAACCGTCTAGAAAAACATTACTGTAAAATCCCGGCGCATGGTGACCAACTTCTGTGATGAGATTTTTATGGCCAAGCATCACCAAAGCTGCTATAACTTCAGCAGCACTAGCAAACCCGCCAGGATGACCTGATGCTTTGGTTGCAGTCATCTGAAGGGTTAAATAACGCAGCGCGTCGGCTGAAAGCAAAGTCTGATAAACGGCACTGGGATCTGCCGGTGATGATATAGCTATAGATCCTGAAGCAATGGCAGCATTTTGAGCATAGCTCTCAAATTCTGGCCAATTCTCTCCAAAATACTTGATTCCTTTACAAAAATCTGGTGTGGTCATTATCACGCTCTATAGTGCCGGTTTATAGATGATCTTATCAGAAGTTGGTTAGGCACTTTTGCCATTGCTATATTTAAATAACCTCAAGAAGCTAGGGTATTATTTTATATAGATGAATTTATCCAAGTAAAATCTTTGAGCCAGTCCATAGATATACCCACAATCGATACCCTAGAGCATGAACTTGCTTCCATTGCGCAAACAAGCTCTAAGAAGTTAGCCATCCTAGGTTCACGCCATGTGCCCATCATCCATCAACAGTTGATTGAAATGATGAGCTATGCTCTTGTTTTATCCGGCAATCGCTTACTGACTTCTGGCGCCACCGGGACCAATTCCGCTGTCATCAAAGGGGCAATGCGAGCAGATCCAAATCTCCTGACAGTTATCCTGCCCCAAAGCCTGGAGCGTCAACCAAGAGAATCACAAGAACAACTTCAACAAGTGATTCATCTGATTGAAAAACCAGAACATGATGGGCTTTCTTTGGCCGAAGCTAGTAGTCTTTGTAATACTGAGATTGTATCTCGCTGTCAACAATTGATCTGTTTTGCGTTCCATGACAGCCAGACTCTTTTGCACACCTGCAGCGAGGCCGAAGAACTTCATAAGTTGGTTACATTATTCTATTTCGACTAATCACAAAAAATTGCTTAAACGGGTGATTTGCTTTTCCCATGTCCAATCCTGCATGAATATAGAGGCATTATGTCCTTTATTTTTGGCTTGGTCTGGATGATTATAAATATGCTCTAGGGTTTCTAAAGCTTCTTCAATATCTGATTCACCCCAGCCATCACTGCCAATCTCAAAGCTATCTGGTTTGGCGGGGGTTTGAGAATTTAGAGAATAACAATGCTCATCTTTTATAAGATCTAGATGACCAGTATTGGCAGAAAGTATAGTCGGCACCCCGCAAGCAAGGCATTCCATCGCCACTAAATTAGTACCACCTTCAGCCCTGTTGGGAAAGATTGCTACATCTGCCTCTCTCATTATTGGTGGTAAAAGATCATTGGCGACTATTCCCAGATCAATGCAGTTTTCATCATTAATACCATTAGCTATCAACCATTGTTTGACAAGGAGTTTTTTTTCTGAGGTAAGTTGAGGTATTCCCTGAACATAGCCTTTTTCCTGGATTCCCATCACAGTACTAGGCCAAGCATTATACCAAGATGTAATTAATAAAGCCTCACGATGACGAGCTACAAATCTCTTAAATACCTCAACTACAATATCTTGCCCTTTCCGGTACTCCAACTTGCCACCAGAGAAAATCACAAAGCGGTCCTTAAAAAGATTTGCCTTAGGGGCAAGGTGGAATTTACTAGGATCAATACCTTGTAAAACTGTTTGAACATTTTTAATATCATAACTTTGCAGCATTTGCGCATTCCAGGATGAGCCAGCAATAATGAGATCATAATGTCGAGCTCGTAGTAGGGCTTCAGGTGAAATGTTGGTATCTACGCTAAAATCAAAAGCTATATTTTGACTGCCAATAAGACTAGAATACCTTCTTACTAATTGAGCATTTAAAGCATGTAATATAGGTATATTTAAACTTATCTGATTAGCTTGATTTTCACTGATAATCTTCTGAATTTGTTGCTGTTGATTTACTAGCTGACTAATAATCTCTCTATGTAGAGGATTGAGAAGCTCCTGACGATGAGGGGCAAATAAAACAACTGGCGAGAAATTAGAAACCCGTGGAAGCTGAAGAACTAAATTGAGCGCGTAGTTACCCCAGCCAATGATTGGATTGATTGTCAGAGAAATTCCTAAAAGTTTTACTTCATCTGAAAATTCAATATTGATTATTTGATTTGGCATAGTCTAGAGTATCTGCAAAATCACTAGTTAACGTCAAAAAATAATAGCTGATCCCCTTTGAAGATCAGCTATTGAAAAAACAAGACAAAATCTGAAAGTTTACTTTTGTAGAACTAATTTAACATTGGCATTTTGTAAGCCACGTTGTTTAACTTCGGCTAGGGTTTTATTAACAGCATACTTCTGGTTGATTGAGTTAATCAACTCAGTCTGGTTGTGCTTTTTGGCGACACCCCAGAGATCGGCAATCAAATCAAAACTACCATCACTCTTTTGGGACCAACCCAAATCATACTCACCTTCCAAGGTAGCAACAATGTCAGCACGAACACGCTGGCCATTGTAACCCCTGACCTCAGCCCCTGTACTAACTTCGATCCCAAGATCGCGTAGAGAAGCTTTGAGGATTTCTGCATCAGTGATTTTTGTACGTAAAGTGCTAAAGTGGGACATTTGGATTTCCTCCAATAGGATATAAAAGAAGACAACAACAAATTGAACCGATTGTGAACTGCTAGCTCTCTTTTGAACTAGCCTTTGCACCTTGTAGCATTACTCCAAGGTGAAAGCCCTTTAGAACTCCATGCGCTGATATTCAGCGACGGAGGTTGAAGCAGGTCTTGCCCTTTGGCGGGCCCAGTCTCGTAGCGCCGAGACCTGCTCAGTCATTGTGCGTGAAAGAGGCAAAGTAGACTTGATTGCAGCGATAATATCAAGCTGAGTGAACTCACGATCTTGAGCAAATGCTTCATACATTGCTGCAATAATCGCCTGTTCAATTTCTGCCCCGGAAAAACCATCAGAAACCTTGGCAAGCTGTTCTGTATCAAATCGCGAAATTTCAGAACGTCTTTTGTTTAAATGAATTTTAAAAATTGCTTGACGCTCTAGGGATGTGGGTAAATCTACAAAGAATATCTCATCAAAGCGCCCCTTCCTGAGAAACTCACCTGGCAACCTCTCTACTCGGTTGGCTGTAGCCATTACAAATACTGAGGATGTTTTTTCCTGCATCCAGGTCAAAAACGAACCAAAGATTCTACTAGAAGTACCACCATCAGAATCAGCGGAACCACCACTACCAGCAAAGGACTTGTCTAGTTCATCAATAAAAAGGATCACCGGTGATATGGACTCGGCTGTTTTGAGAGCATTGCGCAGGTTGGCTTCAGATCTGCCTACCATAGAACCGTCATAAACTCTCCCCATATCTAACCGCAGTATTGGCAGTCCCCATAGACGCGAAGTAGTCTTGGCTATCATTGACTTGCCACAACCCGGTACACCCAAAATCAACATCCCTTTTGGTTGAGGCAGTCCATAAACTCTAGCTCTTTGTGTGAAGGCATCTGAGCGCTGTCTGAGCCATTTTTTTAACTCATCTAGCCCACCAACTGCTTCTATAGTTTCATCTTCTTCAATGTACTCTAAAATGCCGTTGCGTCGGATAAGCTGTTTTTTCTCAGAGAGAACTATTTCTACTTCCTCTTGAGTTAAAGATCCTGATTTGACATAGGCCTTGCGATAAACCTTTTGAGCCTCATCTATGGTCAGACCTAAAGCTGCTTTGAGCAACTTTTCTCTGACTTCACTAGAAACTCTCCTATTTCTGGTATATTCCAGTTGTTGAGAGAGCACCTGATCAAGCTCCTCCATGTTAGGCATGGCAAAATCCAAGACAACTATGTCTTTTTCCAGCTCTATGGGAACTTGTTGAACTGGAGACATCAAGATGATGATTTTTTCGGTTCCCTTAAAACTGGCAATTGCATCTCTTAACCAACGAGTGGTTACCGGAGCATCAATGAAGGCATGGAGATCTTTAAAGATATATATGCCATGTTCTTTTTGTCTGATTACCCATTCAATTGCAGATTCTGGCGAAACTGTGTTGTGTTGGGTTGTCTGGCGAACCTGACCATACTCCACTGTTCCATGGGTAACTGTCCAGATAAAAACACCTCGATGCTGTGCCATTTTGGCTATTTCCTGCTCAGCCCTTTGTTCTTCTGATGTGACCAGATAGATTAAAGGGTATTGAGCTTGAATTAGGATGTTTAGCTCTTCTTTCATTGCATCGACCTTAATTATTTTTATGGTGAACAGTGATTCAACAGGGAATTAATGTGTTTTTGTGTACAATCGGGATCTCTAGTTCTAGATCATCTTCAAGAATTGAATGACTCTCAACTGGATTTAATTGACCATCTTTTAGAACTAGCGAAGTTGCACATTGGGGACAAGAATGCACTTGATAGGTTTTACCATGTCTTTCCTCTTCTATTTCCTCCATCTTCTCGGGATATTTCAGATAGAGAGATACGACTCTTTGGACAATATCTGACATTGACTCTTTGTCTAATACAGCTTTGACCTTGAGCCGATGGTGCATCTCTGGAGGTAGATATAGGGTGACCTTAGTTTTGTCCTTCATACTATTGTGAGTTAGATAACCCTGCGGGTATATCATCAACTTTAACCAAACTTTCTCTGGCTGTCAAGACTTCATGCTGGTTTGATGGCAGAATTGTTATATTTCTTAACATTGTTGAAGGCAATGGGGCATGATATTCTAGCTGAAAACAAATAGCAAGAGGTGAAAAATGAGAGTTGGCTTACTCTTTGGAGGGCGCTCTGGTGAGCATGAAGTATCTATACAATCAGCAACAGCGGTCTATAAAGCTCTCAATAGTGAAGCTAACAGGCAGCGCTATCAAGTAATTCCCTTCTATATACAGAGCAATGGCTATTGGCGAGATAGCGAAGTTTCCAGGCTCTTGTTGGAATCTCAAGCTCCGATTACTCAAATAGAGGGAAGCCTCTGGCAATTTCCGCCTGAGATTGACAAGGTGGAACTTTGGCTACCTATGTTGCACGGGCCCAATGGAGAAGATGGTACTATTCAGGGCTTATTCAGTCTGCTGCACTTGCCCTATGTTGGCAGTGGAGTATTGGGCTCTGCTTTGGGTATGGATAAAATAGCCATGAAAGCAGCCTTCAATCAAGCTGGTTTGCCTCAAGTCAAATATATATCCAGTACAAGAGAGAGGGTTATTGAAGCGCAACTTGAACTTGCTCAATCAATAGCAGAAGAAATTGGTTTTCCCTGTTTTATTAAGCCTGCTAATTTAGGCTCTTCAGTGGGTATTTCCAAAGCTCAAGATATAGAGCAGTTAAGTAAAGCGCTAGAAGTAGCCACTCTCTACGATCGCAGGGTAATAATTGAATCGGGTATACCAACTCCAAGAGAGCTTGAATGTGCAGTTTTAGGCAATGATAATGCTCTAACTTCAGTGGTAGGAGAAATCACCTATAGCGGCGAAAGTGGATTTTATGACTATGAGACCAAATACACTGATGGGCGCTCGCAGATGCATATTCCCGCAGATATCCCCGTACATATAGTACAAAAAATTCAGCAAATGTCACTAGAAGCTTTTAGGGCAATTGATGCAGCTGGGTTAGCCAGAGTAGACTTTTTCTATATTGAAAGTACTGGTGATTTACTCATCAACGAAATCAACACCCTACCTGGATTTACTAACTTTAGTATGTATCCACAACTTTGGGCTGCCAGTGGTATTGATTTTTCTGAATTAGTCCATCAGTTGATTCAATTAGCATTAGAACGCTATCAACAAGAGTTAGAATAGAAGCAAAATTATTGCCTGCTGAATTATCCAAGTGCGTTTAGATGTAATCACTCTATTTCCAGATTTTTTTAGTTCACCTTTAGCTAGTGGGTTACTGGGTAAGGCCTTAAATAAAGGCATTGCCCAGGTTAATTTAGTTAATCCTCGAGATTTTTCACTAAGCAAACATAAAAAGGTAGACGATGAGCCCTATGGCGGTGGAGTAGGTATGCTGCTCAAGCCTGAGCCTATCTTTGCTGCGGTAGAATCACTTCCCCAACTAGCCAAACGGGAAGTGATTCTGATGAGCCCACAAGGTCGCCCCCTTAACCAGCCAATATTACAAAAACTTGCTACTGAGACAGAACAAATTGTCATTATCTGTGGACATTATGAAGGAGTAGATGAACGGGTCACTCATCTAGTAACTCAAGAGATATCATTGGGTGATTTTGTTCTCACTTGTGGGGAAGTGCCGGCCCTAGCTTTAATTAATGGAGTAATTCGTCTGTTACCAGGAACTGTAGGTAAAGAAGAATCACTCAAGGGTGAAAGTTTTGCCCAAGGCCTGTTAGACTATCCACAATACACTCGTCCACCAGTTTTTCGTGGTTGGGAAGTTCCCAATGTGTTACTTTCTGGCAATCACCGAGAGATTGAAAAATGGCGAGAACACGAAGCGATTGAGAGAACAAAAAAAAGACGACCTGACCTGTGGGAAAAATGGCACAATTTGCAAAATTCCACTCAAAGCAAGTAAAAGAGGATCTTTTTTGCCCGAGAGAAGATGATTGTCAAGCATCTGCCGATGATGATTTTTTATATTGGTATCAGCATGGACGTTGGCATGAGCAGCAGGGAAATTTAGAAGAGTCTCTGACTTGTTTTAAGCAGGCAATAGAAGCTAAACCTCTAGACTACTGGGCTTGGTATCATAGAGCTAGTATTGAAGATGAATTAGGTAAGTTTGAACAAGCCGTTGAGTCTTACCGTCAAGCTACTATTGTAGATCCCCAAAATTACTGGTCTTGGTATCACTTGGGTTATCTTCTTGCTGAAGAATTGGAACTATTGGATGAAGCAATTAACTGTTTTGAAAAATCTTCAGCTCTCAGGCCAGAAGACTATTGGGTAAATTACCGCATTGGGGATTGTTGGCGCTATCTCAAAAAGTTTGCAAAAGCTATTGAATACTATCAAAAGGCAAGTCAATTACGTCCTCAAGATTACTGGTCTTACTATAGAATTGGCGATTGTCATCGTAATTTAGGCAATTACAGGAAAGCTATTGAGAGCTACCAAAAGTCTACAAAATATAGCTCGGATTGCTTCTATCCCTATTACAAACAGGGAGATTGTTACAGATACTTGGCAGATTTTGTTAGTGCTAGCAAGGCATACAAAATGGCCATTGATCTAGATCCCGAGGATGAATATGCTTGGTACAATCTAGGCTGTACTCTAGCCAAAATTGGCCAAACAGAAGAAGCATTAAAGGCTTTAAATCGAGCTACTACAATTAATCCCTTACTATCCCAACCAATCACTTGAGGCTCTCACTGCCAAAGATCTAGATTATTGTAAATATAGGGCTATTATGGTATATCAAAATCGGTAGGCTCTATTTTTGATGGAAACTTTTCCTATTATTCTCATTCCAGAAAAGCTCAGCAGACTTGCAAGTGCATTGCCTCCTTGTCCACCAGATCCAGCGCTTTTAACTTCTGCAAAGCCAGGTCCAACACCTACAAAGTTAAATATAACTTTAGTCTCACTAGAGGCAATCGGTGGAGTATTTTTATCCGGGTTATTGCTTAAATCCAACGTAACAATAGCGCTGATTTTGTTTTTATTTATGAGTTTCGTTATAGTATGGCAAGTTTACTCACAGATAACAACCTTTGAACAGCGCATCAAGAACCACAAAAATGCGATCTCAAAATACCAAGAATCCCTGAAAATCAATAAAGCAAGACTAGAGCGACACCAACAAGATTACCAAAAATCATTAACCCCGCAAAGAATTGCTGATTATAGAGAACAAATAAAGATGGAAATATTGGCTAGTGCTTCTAATCCTAATACAATTAATAGAAATGTCAAATCTGGAAGAGCCGAAGCAGATTTTAAAGAAATATTAGCCATATATTTTTCTAAAAGGATTATGGTTAAAAAAGGTTTTAATATCCCGAATTTCCATTATCCATATATACCAGATTTTATTTATTGGGATAAAAAATCTAATCTTTATATTGATATTGAAATTGATGAGCCCTATGTATATGACAATGGTGAACCTATCCACTATCTTGGATCCCAGAGAGATTGTACAAGAGATAGATTTTTTCTAGAGCAAAACTGGTTAGTAATTCGCTTTGCCGAAGAGCAGATCATTAAGTATCCCCATAGTTGCTGTAAAGTCGTGGCGCAGGAAATCGTAAAAATAACAGGAGATGACTCTCTAATGTTACGCTTTAAAAATATAGCCGCACTTAAAACTGTAAGTCAGTGGACATATGCTCAGGCAATAGATATGGCAGCAAAAAAAGTAAGAAACAATAACTATAGTTAAGGCTTATTAGCCAAATAGGTTCCAAATAGATTGAATTTTTAGATTGGGGTTTAAATGATTAAATTAAACAGCAGAAGATCAATTTGGAAAATATTAGCTTTAGTTATTTTTTTATTAATAGCAGTTAAGATATTTTTCTTCTCTAGTAAACCGACAAAAACCCCCTTAGAGTCTAACTATACTATTGCTAATCGGGCTGATTTTAATCAGCTTAATTACTATGACTTGCAACAAAAAGTTTCACCAGAAATTTATAAGCCTACAGGCAACTGGGTAGGTAGATTGATTTTACCAACTCAAGAGGAAATCAATGCTGGTAATTTTTTAGATTGGGTTTGGTTGGAGGTTTATCATGCTGCTAAGACAAAGGGAGATTTAATTGGAAAAAAAGTTATTGTTACCTGGCAAGATCTTCGGGAAATACAATCTTATGTAAAATTAGTTACTACTGATATTAAATTCAGTGATCAAGCCAAAGAAGGACTATTAGAAGGTAATGTTTTACCGATTAGGCTCAATGGAAGATCTCGAGTTGGACCTCTACAATCTTTAGCTGGTGCAAGAGATAGAGATGATGTAATAGTTAGTTTAGAAGATGTTAAAATAACCCAAGATAAAAACAATCATACAGTTTTGCAAATTAGCACTAGCCCTCTACAAGTTACAGGACGTTTTTATGGGCTAGTCAAGATTATTAAACCAATATCAAATCAAGAAAATTTATCTATTTGTCCAGAAAAATCAAATTGCCCTGGTAATCTATATCAGGTGATTCATTACAATCGTAATACTGGTAAATTCGATGGAATAAAAGAAATTATTCGTCTGCCAAAACAGCCCTTAAGTCGTGACGGGAGGTACAATTTCACCCCAGATCATATTGAAAATTCACCTGCCAATGTAATGGGTTGGTATATTTATGGAGACAAAGATCATAGAAGTATTTTCACAGTCCAGTCTCTAAAACCTAGAATGGCTTTTCAAATAAAAACCAACCGCTTGATTACAGGAAAAAAAGCAGGTTTACATTATATTGATGTAGAAAATTGGGAAAATACCAAAGAGAAAAAAGGGCTATTAAATACAGTTTTAATTGAGCCAAATCCAGATAAAAATTACACCCAATGGCAGCAGGGAGACTCCGGCTTAGTAGTACATAATTTTGGAGGAATTGGCGGAAAAAAAGGTGAACTAGGTTTTCTGACATTCCCAACAGGCCATTTTGCCTATGGCATAGCCAAAGTAATCCGAGAGCCATTGACAGGAGAATTACAATTTGACGTTCAGTACGAGCAAATCTATGCGCATAATCCAGATGGCATAATTGCTAGCAAGACAAGTTGGCAAACTTATGCCGGAAATCTACAAAGAGGGTGGATGCCAACTCGTCCTATTTCTGATGTGATTGTTGATTTAAATTGGCTTAATCAATATCTATATAAAAATGCCGGCATAGATCCTATTGGTGAATTACTCTTGCAAACAGAGATAATGATGGCCCGCTATCGCACTGGTGATGGAACAGGAATCTCGGTTGTCAGCCCTGGAACATCCTGCGTGCAAGATTCTATGCAGGCATTCTATATAATGATGCAAAAAATTAAGCAACAATTGCAGAATCATTCTCTTAAAGATGATCCAATCTCAAAAGAGTTTACAGCCTTAGCTGATGGCCTAGAAAACGAAATAATTCCTTTTGGTATTATTCGACCCGATTGGCAAAAAAATATTAATACAATTTCAGGTATTGATCAACGAGCAGGTCAATTCTTCCGTTTTCAAGATGTTAGAGCAGCTCTTCTGACTTGGCAATCAATGATCCCAAGACGCGCAGCTGACCAGATGAGTCGTCTGTTTTTTGAGCATGGCAGCTCACTTAATTTTATCCGTACCAATGAAGTTGGGGGTTATCAGAGTGATATTTATCCAGTCCCACCAACATTAATTAATGGACTTCCATTGATTTCAGTATTTTTGACCCGTCTTATTTTGGCTTTTTATACCAAAGTAACGCCCTATACCTGGTGGATTACAGTACAATCTATTCTATTGTATGCATTAGTGAGTTTACCTATTGGGTTTGCTTCCGGTTTTTTTCGCTGGAAAGCTTCTTTGCAAAATTTAAGAGCGCAAATTGTTACTATTCTTGTGGCAATTTTTACACCTGGACTAAGTGAGGAAATTGTTTTTAGAGTTCTGTTAATTCCTCATCGTCTAGAAAAGGTAACTGAGCCAAGCTGGATACTAGCGGCGCTAATTAGTTTGATTTTATTTACTATTTATCATCCTATTATTGCACTTACTACATTTCGTAGGGCTAATCCTACTTTTTTCAATCCTGTGTTTCTGCTTTTAGCTGCTTTATTGGGTATTGTCTGCACAATAAGCTATTTTCTAACAGGTTCTATCTGGCCTAGTGTTATTGTCCATTCTCTTGCTGTTATCATCTGGCTTTTATTACTAGGTGGTTACCGAAAGTTAAATCCTCTAGAAAAGCCATAGAAATATTAATTATGCTGTTTGGTCAATAATGCACCAACAGTTAAACCTCAAAGATTTGTTAAATATTTTTGAGAAATGTATTTAATGACTTGGATCTGGAATTAAGTCTTTTGTATTTATCTTACACTCAATCTAAACTATAGGCTTTGACTCTATAAAAATTATGATGAATACCAATAATAACGATGATGTAAATTACCTAAAATTACTCTCAATTTTTCACTATATCACTGGTGGAATAATTGCTTTTATATCTCTCATTTTTTTGTTTCATATATGGGCTGGAATAAACATAGTTAGATCGCCAGAATCTGTTACGGTTTCAGGTGATTTATCTCCCAAAGCATTCGGATACTTGTTCGCTGCCTTTGGTATATTTTGTTTTTTGCTAGGTGAAGCAATTGCTGCAGGAGTAATCGCTTCTGGTCTATTTATGAGAAAAAGAAAGAGATATTGGTTTTCTTTTGTAATAGCCTGCGTTCTATGCCTTTTCGCGCCAATTGGTACAATACTCGGCATTTTTACAATTATTGTGCTATCGCGCAACTCTACTAAAGAATTATATCTTCAGCGCTCTAATGAATTCAAGAAACTTTAAAAAAAATCTCACCGTTATACTATCTAGTGATATAACGGTGAGAAAAGAGCCTTTAACTAGTTAAATTACCGTAATGGTATTGGTAGCAGAGATGTTGTAACCCTGCAAGAAAACTAACTGATCATTGGTAGCACTAAAGCCAGCGGTAGCATCATTAATTGCCACAAAAGTACCACTACCGACTCCTGAAGTCGTAAAGGCAACTATACTATTAGCTGCGAAGGTAGTATTGGTCAAAAGAGCTTGGATCCTTGCGAGAGTCAAAGGATTAGTATTAGTTACAGCAATACTGCCAACACTGGAACGGAGAACTCTGTTGCCATTAAAGGAAGTAGCATCAATTCGATCTCCTACCTTATAACCTGTGATCGTGTCATACAGATGGTTAGCATTAGTACCCCAAATTGAATCACTAACTTGAGAATATTGGTATGTATCTATACCTCTTCCGCCTCCACCATTTAGGGTATCAGCTCCAGCTCCACCATTTAGAATATTACTTCCAGTATTGCCTGTAATGGTGTTATTGAGAATGTTACCTGTTGCATTAGTATTAGCGGTCCCAGTTAGAGTTATATTTTCGATGTTAGAACCAAGAACATAATTTACAGAAGATTGAACTACATCGGTTCCGCTATTAACAGCTTCAGTGATTACATCATTGCTGTTATTGACAATGTAGGTGTCATTTCCTGCGCCGCCAACTAAAGTATCAGAGCCCCCAACGCCCCCATCATTGAGAATATTATTACCAGTATTACCGGTAATCACATTAGCTAGAGTATTACCAGTACCATTAACATTGGCAATACCAGTTAGAGTCAAATTCTCCAGATTAGCCCCTAAAGTATAGGTCAAAGAGGTTTGAACTGTATCAGTTCCGCCATTGGCTAATTCAGTAATCCTATCGCCAATATTATTGACGATGTAGGTGTCATTTCCTGCTCCACCAGTTAGGGTATCAGAGCCCCCAACACCGCCATCATTGAGGATATTATCACCAGAATTACCAATAATCACATTAGCCAGAGTATTACCAGTACCATTAATATTGGCAGTACCGGTTAGAGTCAGATTTTCAACATTCGCTGTAAGAGTGAAATTGACAGAAGCTCGCACTAAATCAATACTAGGATCATCAGAGTTTTCAACAACTAAATCTCCTATATTATTGACTATGTAAGTGTCAGCACCTGATCCGCCACTTAAAGTATCAGAGCCGCCAACGCCTCCATCATTAAGAACGTTATTACCAGTATTACCAGTAATAATATTCGCATCTGTATTACCAGTACCATTGATGTTGGCAGTACCGGTTAAGGTCAGATTATCAACATTGGCAGCTAGGACGAAATTGACCGAAGATCTCACTAAATCCGTTCCCTCGCCGGCATTTTCAGTGATTACATCAAGGCTGTTAGTGACAACATAGGTATCATTGCCCAGACCACCAATTAGAGTGTCAATTCCACCACCACCATCGCTGAGAGTGTTGTTACCAGTATTTCCAGTAATAATATTGGATAGAGTATTACCAGTGCCATTAATATTTGCAGTACCGCTTAGGGTCAGATTTTCCAGATTATTACCCAGAGTGTAAGTAATTGAGGAAATAACCGTATCAGTGCCAGCATTGGCATTTTCAGTGACCGTATCACCAATATTATCAACTACATAGGTATCATCACCTAAGCCACCAGAGAGATTATCAGCGCCAGTTCCACCATCGAGAATGTTGTTGCCAGAATTACCGATAATGACATTGACCAAAGTGTTACCAGTACCATTGATATTTGCAGTACCGCTTAGGGTCAGATTTTCCAGATTGTTACCCAGAGTGTAAGTAATTGAGGAAATAACCGTATCAGTTCCCTCATTGGTATTTTCTACAACAACATCACCTACAGAATCTACTGTATAGGTATCATTTCCCAATCCACCAGCAAGGTAATCTTTGCCGGCAAGACCATTGAGAGAATCGTTACCAGCCCCGCCGTAGATGACATCTTGATAAATAGTACCTACTAGATTGTCATTATTGATAGTACCTATTACCTGATTACCCATAGGATCGCTAGCAGCCGAAGTAGCCATATTCGCATTACCAACCCCATCTAGATAGTTGACGACTACCCGAAACTGAGAGCCAAGCGCGAATAATCCTGCCCCTGGTTCAAAAGTTGCTCCCGTAGCACCAGCAATATTATTCCAAGTTGTTGAACCAAGAGGCTGTAGCTGCCATTGCTGGGAAACAATCTTGTTTACTCCACCATCTGGATCAGCGACGCTAAAGCTCAAAACGTTAGCAGGAGCAGTGATACCTAGGCTGCTTGCTAGAGGAGATGCACTATCTTGAGAGGCAAAGCCAGCTAAAGTTGCCGTACCATTGCTTAAGGCTCCTGCTAGAAGACTAGCTACAGAGTATGTGCCAACTCCATTAACTGGAGTTCCTGGTAGATTGGCAGGGTTAATATAAAGGTGATTATTGGCAACTGCTGCAGCTTCCATATCAAAACCAAAGACAATATTTTCAGCGCCGAAAATGAGATCACCAGTTGCACCAGTTTCTTGTCCGGTGACATCTATCAGGTTGATACCAATTACACTGGTGGGATTTTTAGGATCGAAGATTGGTTTTACCAAAAAGTTGAATCTGCTACCTTTATAGACAACAAGATCATTAATGCCATCGGTAGAGTGAGTATAGGTTATACCATTATTGCTAAGGGAAACTGTATCACCAAAGGTAAAATCAGGTACTGATTTGAGCAAATCGACAAAGTGTTTACCACCAGCAATTGCATACTTATCAAGTATTCCATTTTTTTGCAGAACACCATTAGCATCATAAGCGCCATCAAGCAGATCTAAGCGCATTGAATCAGCAATAATCACATCATCTCCGCCGCCGCCACTGAGGATATCGTTAGCTCCACCACCTATGAGCCAGTTTCCAGTAGCATCTCCAATAATCTGATCCCCTAAGCCTGAGCCTTCAATTGCATTGATATTGACCCAAAGTTGACCAAATGGGGTAGATGTACCAAGGTTGACATTTTGGAAATTCAGATCAGCTACTGCGTTGAGCAAAATGGTGACATCACTAAAAGAAACGGCATTGTAACCAAATTCGCCAAGACATTCATCCACGTTGAAGCCCTGATTTTGACCACCTGTACCGCCATTGAGGATATCATCACCATGACCACCAAAGAGCTGATCTGGTCCGGCCCCACCAAAGATGCGATCATCGCCTGATCCGCCATACATAGTATCTAGCCCTTCATTACCGTAAAGGACATCTTGTCCTTGATTACCAAAAAGAAGATCAGCATCGGTACCCCCATCGAGATAGTCATCTCCAGTACCACCATGGATTTCATCAACACCGGCATCACCGAAGAGTTTATCGTTGCCGGCGCCTCCAATTAAAACATCTACATCGTCTCCTCCATAGATGGTATCGTTGCCATCGCCGCCATCGAGGAAATCTGGTAAAGTACCACCATAAATAGTATCATTACCGCCTTCTCCATAAATATGGTCAGCCCCAGCTCCCCCAACTAGGTAGTCATTACCTGCGCCACCATAGATAGTATCATCCCCATCTCCAGCGTCAATATAATCAGCATAAGGAGTTCCAGCAATCACTTCATGAGAATTGAAGCCTGAAGAAGGGGTTCCATCAGGATTAAGTAAAGTATTGTTTGGCCTTGCATCTTGGATATAACTAACACCAAGGACACTTGTAGTGGTGCCATTGAGCAGCTCTGTTTTACCTGCACCAGAGTAAATTCCAAGATGATTTCCAGCAGCATCAACCAGGGTAGGACTTGCTAAAAGATCGCCATATTGGTGCAGACGAGCTTGACCTTGGGCACCAACAGTTGGGTTTTGGCTCAGTTCTATATAGCTGTCAGCTAAGAACATGACATTACCCAGCAAGTGAGTAGCCCCAGTGGTACGCTCAATAATATCTTTAAACTGTTCAGTAGTCACCGAATCACTCAGATCAGTGAAAGTCGGCAAACCCAATTGCAGTCGCCAGAAATAATAAAACCTATCCCCATTGATTAAACGGGTCATCTGATCGGCGAATATAGCATCAAAGGTAGAACCTAGTTCACCAAGATAGACATGTTTTTCAGCTAGACCACCATTCCAAGCATCAATATTTTGGAAACCTTGATCAGATCCTGGACCAGAGCCAAGGAAAGTAGCCGCTGCTGTTGCAATTTGGACGTCAGTTTGAGCAGCTGACCAACCTAAGGCGGTTTGAGCAGTATTTTGCTCAGCTGCCGTTAGAGTACTAAAGGGGGTGCCATTTGCCAACTTTACGACCACATTAGCCGCATCAATATTGCCATCAAAGCTATAGGCTGCCAGAAAATTATTTAATGAATCTGGGTTTTGCAGATTGTTGCCAAAATCAGTCCAACTTGTATAAGGAGTCAACGAACTTTGTAAAGAGATGGTCTTATCAATTGTTTGTCGCAAAGATACATCATTTGGATTGGCTATGATCTTGAGTTTGAGGGCATCTAAATCGGCTTGAATTCCTCCAGAGAGAGATGTTCGCAGTTTATTAAGAGTTGGCATGCCCAGATCTCGCCCCCGAGCAATATTAATAGCAGCAAGATCTTGCGGTTGACCTAAAAGCTTTTTCTGCAAAGCAGGGGTGACAATTTCATCAATTTCATTGGCGACTTGACGAGTCATACCCTCAGCAATAGCCGCAGGGCCTACTGTAGCAAAGCCACCGGGATTGAGAAAAGCACTTTCTAGAGAATAGTGAGTAACAGCAGCAATCAGGCTTCCATTAGGATCAAGCGCGTCTATAGATTCACGCAGTTGGGAATGTCCAAAACGAAAAGCCACTTGCGAGTAATCTAAAGTTACATCAGAGTTGACAGCCGAATCATATTGGACAAATAGGGGAATATTTGGTGAGTGACGCCTTGCATATTGGTCAATGGCAACATGCTGATACTCCATCTGGTTGATCAAAAGAGCAGCTTGGAATATTTTTTCTTGATCCCAGGAAATATTTCCGGAAGAATCTATATAGTTACCTAAGGCATCTTGAGTACCTTGCGCAGTTGCTATTTGCCATTGATGAGCAAAAGCATGAGTAGGATCTAAAGCCTGTTGCTTGGCAATTGAAAACATTAAATTATCAACCTGCCAGTTATGGTTTTCATGCCAAACATGGTGAATGGCTGTCAAACCGAAATTTTCATTAGCTCTACCATCGCCTGCAACATAATGATCTCCAATGCTGCGCAGAAGAATCTCACTGAGTAATGCTGAGTTTGTAGGATTAAGCCCAAGAGCCGTTGGCGTACCAGTCACTAAGTTGATGTAATCGCTGATATAGCTACCTTGAGCTGAAATAGTATCTGTACCTCTGTCAATATGTAGTGAGTCAAAACCAGCTAATAAATTTACATGGCCGTTGACACCAGAAAGAGGATCAACCAAAAGATGAGCCGCATCTAGACGAGGCAGCTGATCGGCAATTAATGTATCACCAGTTAACACTGGATTGCCACCGGCGAGAGACAATACCTTGCCATTGGCATCTCGTACTCTCAGATTACTAATATCACTCCAACTGAGATCATCGCGACCAGTTTTGGCTAGATAGGCTCGCAATTCATTGAGAGTAGGTAAGGTATCTTTACTTGCAGCAATAGTTCCATCAGGATTTTGCCTATTGTAGGTTTGAGATAAGGTAGTACCATCAAGCAGACGCATACCAGGAATATATTTGCCGGTATTAGGATCAATTACCCATTGCCTCAAAAGATTAGTAACAGTATCGTCTGAGCCATAGGTTTGGCTTTGATCGATGTAGGGAGAAGTATGGTTAATGTAATTGGGATTAGTAGGTCCGGTTACATCATCAGCAGTACCATAGGTATTATCTGAGCCAGGACTTATGATGTCATCCTTTGTGCCAAACATTCCATCTGGTCCTGCTGCTTGAGGGTTATCTACTGTAGCCCTTGAAATAGATAGTTTGGTAACCCCATGCGTTGGATCGTACATGGGATCACTTGGATCTAGAGGGATATATACTTTTGCAATTACACCATTGACCGTATTTGCGCCTTTGCCGATGGAATCTAAACCATGATCGAAAAACTGCCCAAAAAGTACGCTCCAACCAGTCAAACTAGGATCTCCAGCAAGGGTGTTGAGGTTGCGTCTGAAACTCTCGGTTACTGCGGTAGTTGTGTTGGTGCGCAGGTCAATCATGTTATAGGTTTGAACATCAGTGATTGTCCCTGGGGTCATAAGATCCATGCGCACTAGCGCTTCTTGGGAATCTACCGTTTGAGAAATCATACGGGGAGTATAATCGTAGACGGTTAAGAAAGGATTGGCGTAACGAAAGGAGTCATCAACCTTGCCAGTAGTTGGATTGATCAATACACCATAGGTTGAATCCTGAACCAAGGCTTTTTCTGCATTGGTCATACTGCCCCAGAGGGTAACAGTTCCACCGGGAGTATCTCCAGGGTTTTGTCCAGGCAATAGCCCAGCTAGTTGATTTACCTTATCTTGAGCAGCAACAGTAGTTAAATCCGCATTGGTAAAGGTTGCTGTGGAGCTTTTTGTCCTTAATTGAAAGGCTGCATTTCCATAGATATCCACCGTTGATCTAGTAGCATTACTCAACTGGGGAAGATAGTTAGTATAAATTGCATTACTGCTTCGTGCAAAGGAATAAAAAGCCGCTCCCCATGTCGCAGCAGTAGAAAGAGATATGTTGTTAAATAGTCCCTGAACATTGCGCAGTCCATAGGGATCACCTACTCCAGCTGGAGTAGTTCCTGTTGGGGCTACTACTGGGGGTAAATATTGAGCCCAACTAGTATTAATTAGCGTAAATGTTGTATAAGCCAATCCAGTTGAAGGATTGATTGTATTTTGGGCCAGAGTACTTACAACTCCTACTACTCCGAGCTCAACTACAGTTCCGGGAGTTTGAGTAGTTGAATAACTTGGTACAGTATAGCCGTAGACGGGAGTACCATCGGCTAGATATTTGACGACACGAATAATGGGAACAACAACTTGTTTGTAGATGAAATTCAAATCAAGAAGACTGACGTCAAAAGTTTTCATGTCTGCTTAGTTAGTTTCTGGAGGATTAATTATTTGGAGATATTCTCAGACAATTGATAACTACAATTGATCTATCTTTACATTACAAATATAAATTAGGTATTTGTTGAAAAGATCAGAAAACTAAATTTAATCTGGACAGAATTATAGTTAAAATATCCAAGAATTAATCATTTGCAACCTCTGCAGATATCTAATATTTAATCGTATTTGAATTTAAGATCGCTAAAAGAAAAACTTCTAGTCTTAAATAAACTAAAAGTGTCTCAATCAGCCATCATTTGGGGAAATTTCTGATGGCATTTCCTTAACCTAGAAGGGATAACAGGCTCAAGCATCAGGGAAAAAATATCACAAAATTTATCCAACAAGTCCATTCTTTTTGATGAGTTGGAATTGCCTTTCTTCTCAAATATAGTCTAAAATATTGAAAAGACTATTCCTTGATGGATTATTGCTAACATAAAAAAATTAAAGTGAATTTGTCCAAAAACCCAAAATTGAAAAATCTTTGATAACTTTTAGAGTCCAACAATAAGTACGTACACTATCAAGACAACAAGATAGCTAGACTACATACAGCAAAATTTGGGATAGAGCAATAATAGCTCTATCACCAAAATTCACAGATCAAAAAACTTAAGTACTGTGGCTAATTTTTAGTCTGATATGAAATTGATAATTTAATTGTCGGCTTTTTTTTCTCTGCGCTCAATACCACCAACATTGGGACGTCTATCATCTCTTGGGCTGGCTTTGCTGACTTTGAGCGTTCTGCCAACCCAGTCAGCACCATCTAATTCTTCAATGGCCTTATTCTCTTCCTCATCAGAAGACATCTCTACAAAGGCAAACCCTCTAACTTTCCCTGTTTCCCGGTCGGTAGGAAGTCTAACGCTTTTAACCGTGCCATATTCTTTGAAGACGTCTTTAAGATCGTCTTGAGAAACCTCATAGGGTAAATTTCCGACAAATACTGACATCGCTTGGGAATCTCCACCAATATCACTTGAACTAGCATTCTAGTCTTATACAAGTTAATATAGCATAGTAAAAAATGTGTGACAAGATAAGAAGATAGATTCTAAGGTTTACATGATTTTAAAATATATAGCAATCTAGCAAGGATAACTTTCATGTAACTAAAATTACAAAATCTTATCAGATAGTTTGTTAGCCTAGCCTGTATATAAATCCCGAGGAACAATTCTCTTAAGTGAGTTCTACCTACGTTGCTATTGTTGAAAGCAATCCTCATTTACGGTCACTATTGGGTTGGCACATACGCGAATGCGGTTATTTTGTCCAATTATTTGGTAAATTTCAACATGCTAAAGAGTCTTTTGAACGCCAGCTCCCAACTTTGGTTATCCTCAATTCAGATTTACCCGATGGAGATGGACTAGAGCTTTCCCAATGGCTCTCGGAAAAACATCATCCTGTAATTTTAATTCTCTCTGCCCGCAATACCGAAAAAGATATTGTCAGAGGTCTCAAGATGGGAGCTGATGATTATCTAACTAAACCTTTTGGGATGCAAGAGTTACTAGCTAGAGTAGAATCACTTTTGCGCAGAAAAGCAATGATGACGGTTCCACTTTCTTTAGAATACGGCGATCTCAAAATTGATTTAGTGCAAAGACGTGTGCTTTATCAAGGCAATAATATAGATTTAACCCCTCAAGAATTCAGCCTCATCTATGTTTTAACCCAAGCTGGTGGTTTACCCTTGAGCAGAGGTGAACTACTTAGCCGGGCCTGGCCTGAATCTATAGACAACCCTCGCACCGTTGATACCCACGTTCTAAGTTTACGCAAAAAAATTGAACCAGATCCCAGACAACCAAACCTAATTCAAACTGTTCGCAATATAGGTTATAAGTTTAATCTAGAATTCCTTATGGATATCTCCAAAAGACAACATGATCTTTTGAAATCCAGTTAAAATTCCGCAAGAAGTTTTTGAATATTTTCTAAATTGAGTTGATAAGAAGACCAATTGGTAGCTTCAGTAATTATCTCATCTGACAACTTGCCATCTTCTAGAGAAAAAATACGCTGGGCAAATTGTTTGAGTATCTCAAGTTGATGGTTGACCATAATAATAGTTGTTTGATGATTTTGATTAACTTCCAGGAGCAATTCAATCACCTTGTTGGCCATTGCTGAATCTAAAGCAGAGACTGGCTCATCTAAAAGCAAAACTTTGGGCTGCATCACTAATGCTCTTACTAGAGATACTATCTGTCTTTGACCTAGGCTCAGTTCCCATTCGCCTTTATCTAAAAATTCTTCTAGCAAAGAAAATTTAGCAAGCCAATAGTCTAAGCGCTCTTGAATCGTTGAATCTGGTAAATTTTGTAGTTTTAAAGGATAGGAAATGGCCTCATCTGCTCTCATACCCAAAAGGGAAACGGACTGGGGAACTAGAACCAAGCTCGTTCTTACTGACTTGATGGGCAACTTCCTCAATGATTGCCCATAATAGAGAATTTGGCCATGAGTTGGTTCAATCAAGCGATTGAAGAGTTTTAAAAAGGTTGTCTTACCTGCTGATGGAGGACCAATTAGGCCAATCAATTGAGCTTGTTCAATTTGCAAATTAATATCATTGAGGATACAGATAGATCCTTTGTAAAAATCAACCTTATCTAACTGCAACATAATTAAACGGCATTTCCAGAAGACTCTTGCATGGCCTTTTCCCGCAATCCCCTATAACTCATGAAGGAATTGAGAATAAAAGACTGCACCAAGGGGCACATACTAAATAGAATCACACCATGCAAGGTAGATAAATTTAAAAACATAATTCCCAATACCTGCACTATCAAAGTGCCTGGAATCTGGAACATCACCCCATCTAGCCATGCCTTACTAGAGTTTAAAGACCACATCACCGAAGCAATAAAATTGAGTCCCGCGCTCAAAATAACCAAAACCAGTTCTGATTCTAAATGTTTATATTTTCCACCTAGAATCCATAATATTTGGTGAGGAAATAATATAGAAAGAACTATTAAAAATACAGAAAACAGAGCAGATCCTAGAAGAATTAGAAAGTAACGCTTTAATAGTATTCGATGAGATTGACAACGGGCAAAACTGGGCAATATGATATTGCCTAGTACTGAGCTGATAATAGTAAAAACTAAGGTTAATCTCCCCAATGCGCCAATTTCAGCAATATTTTGGACATTACCAAATAAACTGAGCAAAAGTAAGGTGATCTGACCTTGGAAGCAGTAAAAAACAGTATTAGGAGCTGTTCTTTTAACGATTTTTAGAATCTCTTGTCTATCTTCTGGATTTTGACTGGCTGTCGTATCAATCTTTTTGGGTGCAAAATTCCCCAAACCAAAACGATAGACTGCAAAAGCCGCGGCAGTTGTTGCGGTGGCTACTGCGGCATTGAGCACAGTTAGATAACCTATCCCCAATAAAAAGAATTTAACCAGGTTTGATAAAAGATCTAAATTTTGGATTACCCTAATCTGGGAGTGCAATCTTGGCACTGTCATCAATACGCCGCTAGTAAGTTGGAAGTTCGCCCCAACCAAGACAATCAAAGTGATGATTATGGTATAGCTCCAGGGAGCCCCATTACGAGCTAACATCCAGATCAATACTGGTGATACTACAGCTATAGAAACTATTGCCAGAGAGTACCGCATCCTCATCGCAGTATTGATTAACTGCCCAAAACGGAAGCGATCTTGCCATACTTTTCCACCTATAGAAGTCATCCCAAAGGAGATACCTGAATCAGACATCAAGCTGATGGTAGAGAGCATGCCTATGGCTATAGTATAGTACGCGTATTCTTTTTGGCTCAAGGCTCTTACTAACCAAATGCCAATTAGGACATTTAGGCCTTGGACTATAATTTCGATAGATAAGAACTTGCTAAGAACCTTAGCCCAGTGGGAGTATTTTGTAGGTAGGGACATTTAATATAAAATCACCTTATAAGTACAAATTAGGCTAAAAAATAAGTTGCATTGGTAGCATAGATATCTTGATAAAGCCATGTTTTTGGTAGAATTTCTGAGCCTGCAGATTTTCAATATCGCTCAAAAGAGTTAGCCTTTTGTAACCTTTGTCTTGAGCATATTGCAGAACATGTTGCAGCAGTATAGATCCATGACCCAAGCCGCGATAGTCAGGATGAATTATTACATCTTCTAAAAGGGCGACATATCCTCCCAAGGCAGTGCTAATACTATATAGCAAGCTTGCCATCCCTATAATCGCCTTGTCACTATGTAGGACAAAAATCTGTCCTGATTTTGGATTACTAATGATAGATTCTAAACCTTGGGCTTGCAGTTGGGCGTCGGGCTGAAATTCGCTCTCTTGTGTAAAGAGATGTTCTAACAAAAGACAAAGAGCAGGAATATCTGCATATGTTGCCTGAGAGATGTATTGCTGCATGCTCTTAATATGGGGAAAGAGGGACTTGAACCCTCACGACCTTGCAGTCAACAGATTTTAAGTCTGTCGCGTCTACCATTCCGCCATTCCCCCTAATTTATTTAGGATTTAACTATTATACTTGCAGATTGTTTCTATGAAAAGAGAACTTAAAAATATTGTAGTGACCAGCGAAGTTATCAATAGAATTGAAAACGAACTATTTAAAGCTGGAATGCCCGTAGCAGCGCTGATGGAAAAGGCCGCTACAGCCGTGGCAAGCCGGATCAAGCAACTCTACCCTAATCCCCAAAAAATATCCACTTTAGTAGGCCCTGGGCATAATGGCGGTGATGCTTTGGTTATTGCCAGAGAACTTCACCTAGCAGGGCACCAAGTATCAATCTATCTGTTTAATGAAACAGCCTCCAAAGATTTAACCAGACAACATCTAAAATATGCCCAATATCTCAAGATCCCCTTAAATCAATCAATAGAACAGATTCTAGAAACAGATTTGATTATCGATGGCCTCTTTGGCTATGGGCTCACTCGGCAAATCAGCGGCGAACTTTTCGAGCTAATCAATCAGGTAAATTCTTCAAATATACCCATTTTTAGTATAGATATTCCCTCAGGTATCAATTCAGATACTGGAGAAACTATGGGCATTGCTATTAAAGCTAAACGAACCTTTTGTTTGGGCTTATGGAAAGTTGCCCATTTTCAAGATCAAGCTTTGAGCAATCTAGGGGAAGTAGAGCTGATTGATATTGGTATTCCAGAAGTTGCTCTAAACAATGAACAACACAATAAATTTATCTTTACAGATTCACTAGCTCAGCAATATCTGCCCCTGCCACGCAATCTGCTAGCTCATAAATATCAACAGGGTCATTTACTTTTGATATGTGGTTCGAGCCGCTACGGAGGAAGCGCCATTTTGAGCGCACTAGGAGCTAGAGCTAGTGGAGTGGGAATGCTCTCTATTGCCGTTCCAGCTTCACTCAAATCCATTCTAATTAGCCAACTGCCAGAAGCTTTGGTAATAGGCTGCCAAGAAACAAGCACTGGGGCAATTGCTGAGATTGAAAAGCTTGATCTGAGCCAATATGATGCAATTGTCTGTGGACCTGGACTGACGCTGGATGCGCATCAGCTAATTCCCAAAATATTAGAAGCAGAATCGCCAGTAATTTTAGATGCCGATGGACTAAATGCGGTAGCTTTGCTTAATCTGGTTCCTTCTTTGATCTATCGCAACTGCCCAACTGTTTTGACCCCTCATTTGGGAGAATTTAAAAGACTCTTTAGCCAAATTGACAATCCTCAAAAAGATAGATTTAGTTCAGCTTTAAAAGCAGCTCAACTTTCAGGTTCAGTGGTTCTCTTTAAAGGAGCTAGAACTGTCATTGCTGATCCTCAAGGGAAGCTCTATTGCCTGGCTAAAAGTACTCCAGCTCTAGCTAGAGGAGGAAGTGGCGACATTTTAGCTGGCTTGATAGGAGGATTGGTAGCCCAATGTGCCAATAAAGATTTAGGGGGGATTGTCGCTACTGCCGCTTGGTGGCATGCTCAAGGAGCCCTACTAGCCCAGCAAGAAAGAACACAATTGGGGGTAGATCCAATAACTCTCTCTAGTTTTCTTACAAAAGTACTATCACTTCTCAAGATATAATCAGCAAAAATAATAGTTAAGGCAGTTATGGAAAATCAGGCAAAAATCCCAGTCGTAGTCAATGGTGCTACCGGAAAAATGGGCAGAGAAGTTGTCAAGGCAATAGCAACTTCTAGCGATATGACCTTGGTAGCAGCAGTAGATCATAACCCGGCCTACCTTGGAGCGGATATTGGCGAAATAGTAGGTTGTGGAGCTCTCGAGGTACCAGTTCTCCAAGATCTTCAAAGTGTTTTGGTCATGGCAACTCAAGAGAAAATCCAAGGAGTGATGGTGGATTTTACTCATCCCGATAGCGTCTATGAAAATGTGCGCAGCGCTATTGCCTACGGCGTGCGCCCTGTAGTCGGTACTACAGGATTGAGCCCCGAGCAGATTGAACAGCTAAGTGATTTTGCCGATAAAGCCAGCACTGGATGCTTGATTATCCCCAACTTTTCCATAGGGATGGTTCTCTTGCAACAAGCGGCGATCTCTGCTTCTCGCTACTTTGATCATGTAGAGATTATTGAATTGCACCATAACCAAAAGGCCGATGCCCCTAGTGGTACAGCTATTAAGACTGCCGAGATGTTAGCTGAACTAGGCAAACAATTTAATCCACAACAGGTCAAAGAAACTGAAACTATTGCCGGGGCCAGGGGCGCTCTGATGGAGGAAAATATCCGCATTCACAGTGTGAGATTGCCTGGCTTGATTGCCCATCAGGAGGTAATTTTTGGAGCAACTGGTCAGATTTATACCCTGCGTCATGATACCAGTGATCGCTCTTGTTATATGCCTGGGGTTTTACTCTGTATACGCAAGGTAACTGAACTAAAAAACCTAGTCTATGGTTTAGAAAAAATACTGTAATCTAGCAAAGCGCCATCTAGATTAGCTCCTTGCAAATTAGCTCCCCGTAAATCAGACCAGCGCAAATCAGCTCCGCGCAGATCAGCTCCTGAGAGATTGGCTCTAACTAAATGGGCTTTACTCAAATGAGAGTTAATAGCCTTAACCCCAGTTAAGTTTGCTTTATAAAGATAAGCTCCGATTAGCTCACTTTCATAGAGATTGGCACCTTGGAGATCCCCTTGGGCTAGATTGGCTCCTACTAAATTAGCCTCACTTAAGTTACAGCGCTGCAAAAGAGCTGAGCTGAGATCGGCGTCTTTAAGAAGGCTATTTCTAAAATTGGCGGCGATCAAATTAGCATAGGCTAAGTTAGCATAACGCAGATCACATTGGCGCAGATCTGCAGCAATTAGATTAGCACCTTCAAAGTTGGCTTGAAATAGGTTCGCCTGAGCCAGAAAAATTGCTGGCAGCTCTAAGGAGCTTAAATCTGTCTCTTTAAGTTCTATTACTATATCGGGATATTGCTCTCTCCAGCTATTCCAATGCTTTACTCCCTGTTTAATTTTTCTTAGTTGCTCTAAATCAGCCATAGTAATTTCTTTATCTAATCTCTACTAGGTGTATTTATCCATTCACTTAAACTTTCTCCCAATAAAGATAATCCTGTCACCAAAAGAGTCAAAGCCAGTCCAGGAAAAAAAGTAGTCCACCATATTCCCACAGAAAGATCAGGCAGGGCTTCTTTGAGATCATGGCCCCATTCTGGTATCTCTTCAGGTAACCCTAAGCCCAGAAAACCCAAACCACCGAGAACCAAGACAGCATCAGCTGCGTTGAGGGTAAAAAGAACTGGAATACTTTGAATGACATTAAAGAAAAGATAGCGAGTGAGAATATGCCAAGGACTTGCACCTATTGCTCTAGCAGCCTCGATAAATATCTCCGTTTTTAAACTAACTGTCTGATTGCGTACTACACGAAAATATTGGGGAATATAGGCAATACTCACAGCAATAGCCACATTGAGAATTCCCCTTCCCAAAATAAAAACCAACGTTACTGAGAGTAACAGTCCTGGTAAGGTATAAAGTGTATCCATCACAAAGAGGAAAAATCGATCAGCTTTTCCTCCAAGATAGCCACTGAGCAGACCTAAAGGAACTCCAATCAATATAGAAAAGCCAGTTGCCCCCAATACTACCTGCAGAGCAGCAGAGGTGCCAAATAGAGTACGAGAAAAGACATCATAGCCTCTAATATTGGTGCCAAACCAATGCTTAAAACTAGGTGGAGCAGAGACTTGATTACTTAGCAAATCAGTTGGATCAAGCAAAAGACCCCAACTTTGCAGCAAAGGAGCAAGCAAAACTACTAAAACAAAGAACAAAGTTAAACAGATACCTACTGTAAATAGAATCGCTGAATGATCTCCTAACTTTGTCCTAATTTTTAAGAGTTTTGCAAAGTACATTAAAAACCAAAAGTATCAATTTTTGTATATTATCATACTGAGTTACTGCCTTAAACACAATGTATTTTCAAATACAGAAAATATAATCAGAAGATCAGAAATTTAAAATATGGTTTCTTCTGAGTGAGGTTCGAGGTGGTAAGGATCGCAAGCTACATTTCTACTTAGAAGAAAAGTCTTAATAACACATAAGTTCCAGTTTTTTGTTTATTTTAACAAGATATAGGTATTGGTGCTTATTTATTGAAAAAGGAGAATTGATTTTTCTATGCTTAAAAAGAGCTTGATTATTGCAGTCTTAGCTATCTCTCTGGTTTTGGGTCTAGAAATGCATGATGCCCTAGCTGAAGCTGTGACTAAAGCTCCTCCTAAGCCAGATGGGGGAGATACTGCTTGGATGTTGGTTTCTGCAGCCTTGGTTCTGTTAATGACTCCTGGATTGGCTTTCTTTTATGGTGGTTTTGTTCGCTCTCGCAACATTTTAAACACCTTGATGATGAGTTTTATCTTGATGGCCATTGTCGGAGTGACTTGGATTCTTTGGGGTTATAGTTTGGCCTTTGCTGAGGGCAACCCATTTATAGGTAGCCTGCAGTGGATAGGGCTCAATGGGGTCAACGCCAGAGATGTAGTTGGCTACCTAGCTAAGATGGCCTATGAGACAGATCCCAAAGTTCCTGTAGTAGAATCTTATGCCTCAACCATTCCTCATCAGACATTCATGATGTATCAGGGGATGTTTGCTATTATCACACCAGCTCTAATCTCTGGCGCATTAGTTGAGAGAATTAGTTTTCGAGTTTATGTTGCCTTTGTCCTGATTTGGTCAACTTTTATTTATTCTCCTTTAGCTCATATGGTTTGGGGTAAAGGCGGTTTTCTTGGTCTTTATGGTGGCTTAGGCGCCCTAGATTTTGCCGGCGGCACGGTTGTACACATTAGCTCTGGTGTTTCAGCTCTAGTTGCTGCCATACTTCTCAAGCCACGCCGAGCCCATCCCCATAATCTCTCTGCTCCCCATAATGTTCCCTTTATTTTGTTAGGAGCAGGATTACTCTGGTTTGGTTGGTTTGGTTTTAACGGTGGAAGCGCACTGGCAGTTCAAGATTCTTCAGGTATGTCAGTCGCCACCGTGGCTTTTGTAACTACCAACACCGCTGCTGCTGCTGGCGCACTAGTTTGGTTAATCTTAGAATGGGCACTGAGAGGCCATCCCACCGCTGTTGGTATGGCTACAGGCGCTGTAGCTGGCTTGGTAGGTATTACTCCTGCCGCTGGTTTTGTAGATCCTATCTACAAAACCAGCGGCAGGAGTAATAC
>Ga0194055_10000108_pt1 | contig 58877 bp, 58 predicted proteins | sample SepL449m_MetaG_FD_155482 | JGI IMG/M metagenome (GOLD analysis project Ga0194055, IMG submission 155482) | Anoxic zone freshwater microbial communities from boreal shield lake in IISD Experimental Lakes Area, Ontario, Canada - Sep2016-L442-9m | ecosystem: Environmental > Aquatic > Freshwater >... | reverse complement strand
ATTCCGAGCTCGCCATCTCCTGCGGCATCGATCCAACCAACCGGACCGGCATAACGACCGCGAGACACTCCCTCTATTTCATTAATTAACTCAGCGGCTATGGTGCGAGGAGTTCCACACACCGCCGCCGACGGATGTAGTTGTTCAAGAATTGAAAAGGCATCAACATGGGCAAGTTTTTCGGCTAATGCACCGGTTACATCGGTTGCTAAGTGCATAACATTTGCTAAGTGCAAAACAAATGGTGATTCTGGAACATTAGTGGAAGTGCAAAAAGGTTCAAGGGCTTGCGCTACAGAACGAACAGCATATTCATGTTCTTCAAGATCTTTTGAAGAACGCGCTAATGAAGCGGCCAGTGCCAAATCACGCTCGTCATCGCCGGTTTTACTGATCGTTCCAGCCAGGACGCGGGAAGTCACCATTTTGCGCGAAAGTCGGAGTAAGAGTTCTGGTGTTGCACCCACCAGACCAGAGACTGAAAAACACCATGTAGATGGATATTCAGCGGCAAGTTTTTTAAGAATAGAGCGCGCATCGATGTGAGATTGTGCAGTTCCAGAGAAATCACGAGCTAGAACAACTTTATCTAGCACTCCATCATGTATTCGCTGAACCGAATCAGTTACACGCCGTTTCCAATCTGCATCAGCATTCGGATCCTCAATCCAACTAACAGGGTTTGACGCAAATACTGCGGTTTCAGAATTCAAAACTGGTTGTGAAGCCGAACCAATCCACGTAATCCAGGATTTGCCACTTTTCATTCCAACAATTACTTGTGGAATTACTAATACCGATGGATCATCGGGGGAGAAGGAAAAAGAAGTAAAGAGAAGTGGGCCAGTGCCGCTTCCATGAACTGAGTTTGACACTGCAAAACCTTCAAGTTGTGTTTGCCACCAATATCGAGCATCGGCAAAACGATTTGGCCCACTAACGGTGGTGGTTGCGTGGACACCCCAACCAACCAATCCTTCTCCGGCACGTACCCATGCAAGAGGTTGTTCGGCCGGTAAAAGATCAAGCAGTGGTAAGTGCTCGCCCAAGTGCGTAGTGGTAACTGGAATTAATGCAGGCATTCGGCCACTAATAGCATGCGTGAAACTCCCTGATAGTTAAGTTGTGGATGAGCCTACTTCACGAGAGAATGCACCCATGTCGCGCGCTCATCTGAACAAAGATCCCGATGAAGTAGCTGCGATGTTTGATGCTGTTGCCAAGCGATATGACATCGTTAACGATCTGCTCAGTCTTGGCCGCACAAAGGCGTGGCGCAAGGCTGTAACGAAAATAATCGCGCCTGGGCCCGGAATGAAGATTCTCGATCTCGCCGCTGGCCCGGGCTCATCCTCACAACCCCTGCATGAGGCTGGCGCCGATGTTCTCTCCACGGATTTTTCCGAGGGAATGTTGGCCCAAGGCCGAAAGTCCCGTCCGTATCTGACTTTTTCCAAGGCCGATGCCCTCAACCTGCCTTTTGAGGCCGACACCTTTGATGTCACCACGATCTCCTTTGGCCTTCGCAACACCGTTGACTACCCAAAGGCCCTGGCCCAGGCGCTTCGAGTCACTAAACCAGGCGGCCGGATGGTCGTTGTTGAGTTCTCACACCCCACCTGGAGGCCATATCGCTGGCTCTATTTGGGCTATGTGATGCGGGCCTTGCCGATAATCGCTCGAAAAACCTCCTCAAATCCCGATGCCTACGTATATTTGGCTGAATCCATCCAGGCCTGGCCCAATCAAGTCGAGCTAGCGGCGGCGATGGAGGCTGCGGGCTGGACGCTCGTGAGCTGGAAAAACCTGAGCTTTGGAGTTGTTGCAGTTCACAGCGGGATAAAGGGCTAGCGGTCATTGGCATAGGCCTATCGACTCTAAGATTTCACACGTGATATCCACATCCAATCCATACGTACCGATCCTGGTGCTAGGGGCTATCGGCTTTGGTTTTTCCATAATCTCAATTGCCGCTGGGGCACTGACTGGGCCAGCCCGTTATAACCGCGCTAAGGCCGATGCTTACGAGTGTGGAATCGAACCTTCACCACAGGCGGCCGAGGGTGGACGTTTTCCAGTCAAATATTTTTTAACTGCAATGCTATTTATTATCTTTGATATTGAAATTGTCTTCCTTTATCCATGGGCAGTCACTTTCGACAAGTTAGGTGTTTTTGGTTTAGTTGAAATGGCGATTTTTATTGGAACTGTTTTCGTTGCATATGCATACGTATGGCGCCGCGGTGGATTGGAATGGGACTAATACATGGGTCTAGAAGAGAAGATACCTAGCGGCTTTCTATTAACAACAGTAGAAAAACTTGCAGGCTATATGCGTAAGAACTCTTTGTGGCCGGCAACTTTTGGTCTTGCATGCTGTGCAATCGAAATGATGGCCGTTGGTTCGGCAGCTAAATATGATATTTCACGTTTTGGTATGGAAGTTTTCCGTGCATCCCCACGTCAAGCTGATTTGATGATTGTGGCCGGTCGTGTTTCAAATAAAATGGCGCCAGTTCTTCGCCAGATTTATGATCAAATGTCGGCGCCTAAATGGGTTATTGCTATGGGTGCGTGTGCATCATCTGGCGGAATGTTTAATAACTACGCCATTGTTCAAGGCGTAGATCACGTAGTTCCAGTTGATATTTACTTACCAGGCTGTCCTCCACGTCCTGAAATGTTGATGGATGCAATTCTTAAACTTCATGAAAAAATCTACGATGAAAAACTTGGAGTTAACCGCGCTCAAATCATTAAAGAAGTTGAGCTCGCAGCTATGAACGCTAAGCCAACGATTGAGATGAAGGGCTTGTTAGCGTAAATGACTGATTCAGGAATGTTTGGCGCTCGCGGCACGGGTGATACATCTGGCTATAGCGGCCTAGTTCGCACCCCTGCGTCGACAGGCTCATCTGAGCGCCCGTACGGTAGTTATTTTGATCAAGTTGCCGATGATTTAGAGCGTGCATATCCTGAGTTTTCTCAAGCTATTGAGCGAATTGTCGTAGATTGCGGCGAACTAACTTTGCATGTGAAGCGAGAAAAACTTGTTGCCGTTGCATTAATTTTGCGCGATTCATTGAAGTTTGAAATGTGCATGGGTGTTAATGGAGTTCATTATCCGGACAGAGCCGATCGTGAATTCAGCGCGGTCTATCCACTTCTTTCACTTACACATAATCGCCGAGTTCGACTTGAAGTTATAGTTGCCGATGCCGATGCACATATTCCTACACTGGTTGAAGTATGGGCAGGTAACAACTGGCATGAGCGTGAGACTTTTGACATGTTTGGAATTATTTTTGATGGACACCCGGGTTTAACTCGTATTTTGATGCCCGATGATTGGCAAGGCCATCCGCAACGTAAAGATTATGCACTCGGTGGAATTGCCGTCGAATATAAAGGCGCAACAATTCCTGCTCCAGATGAGCGAAGGAGCTACAAATGACAACTTTTGATCCATACGCTCCATCTCGTGATACAACTGAAGGTACAGTTTTTTCTGTTACTGGCGGAGACTGGGATTCACTTATCCAAGAAATCGGTTCAACTAAAGAAGAACGCGTTGTTGTCAATATGGGCCCACAACATCCATCAACACACGGTGTACTTCGTTTAGTTCTTGAACTTGAGGGCGAGACTGTTACTGAAGTTCGTTGTGGAATTGGTTACTTACACACTGGAATTGAAAAGAATATGGAGTTCCGTAACTGGACTCAGGGAACAACTTTTGTAACTCGTATGGATTATTTGTCACCGTTATTTAATGAGACGGCCTATTGCTTAGCTGTCGAAAAACTCTTAGGTATTACTGAAGATGTTCCAGAGCGAGCTAGCGTTATTCGCGTCATGATGATGGAGCTCAATCGCATCTCTTCACACATGGTGGCACTGGGTACTGGTGCACTTGAACTTGGCGCGATTACCCCGATGTTCTTTGCCTTTCGTGAACGTGAAATCGTGCTAGATATCTTTGAAATGATCTCGGGTTTGCGCATGAATATGGCCTATATCCGTCCAGGTGGAGTCCAGCAAGATCTGCCCGAGGGTGCGATTCCTAAGATTCGTGATGCAGTTAAGACCATGCGTAAGAACTTTAAAGATAATACGACGCTCTTAGTTGGTAACTCAATTTGGCTCAAGCGCACACAAGGCATCGGATATTTAGATCTAGCTGGTGCAACAACTCTTGGAATCACAGGTCCAGTTCTGCGTTCAACTGGCCTTCCATGGGATCTACGCAAGGTACAGCCATATTGTGGTTACGAAAACTATAACTTCGATGTTATTACTGCCGATACGTGCGATGTTTATGGACGCTTCTTAATTCGTATGAATGAGTTAGAACAGTCACTACGGATTATCGAACAAGCGTTAGATAAATTAGAAAAACTTGAAGGTGCACCAGTCATGGTTGCAGATAAGAAGATTGCATGGCCAGCGCAGTTAGCACTTGGCAGTGATGGGCTTGGTAATTCGCTGAACCATATTCGCGAAATTATGGGTACGTCAATGGAGTCATTAATTCATCACTTTAAGTTAGTAACTGAAGGCTTCCAAGTTCCAGCTGGTCAAGCTTATGTAGCGATTGAATCTCCACGCGGCGAACTTGGCGCAAGTGTTGTCTCTGATGGAGGAACTCGCCCGTATCGCGTGCATTTCCGTGAACCATCTTTTAATAATTTGCAAGCTACTTCTGCAATGAGTGAAGGCGGAATGATCGCTGACATTATTGGTGCGGTTGCATCTATTGACCCTGTGATGGGAGGCGTTGATCGCTGATGGCTTATTCAACTGAAGATTTGGTAATAATGGATTCTATTATTAAGCGTTACCCACGCTCGCGTTCTTCAATTATGCCGCTGTTGCATTTTGTGCAGTCACGAATCGGTTATGTCGATGGTGAGGGTATTGAATTGATTGCAAAGTTGCTGACGTTAGAGACGGCTGAAGTCTCTGCTGTTGCAAGCTTTTACACACAGTACAAGCGAAAGTCAGTTGGTGAATATCACGTAGGTGTCTGTACAAATACTCTCTGTGCAGTCATGGGCGGAGATGCGATATTTGCAGGTTTAAAGGCGCATTTAGGGGTAGAAAACGATGGCGTAACTGCCGATGGAAAAGTTTCGCTTGAACACATCGAATGTAACGCCGCATGTGACTACGCACCTGTTGTCATGGCTAACTGGGAGTTCTACGACAATCAGACCGTTCAGTCAGCAAAAGATTTAGTGGATTCAATGCGTCAAGGAAATCCACAACCTCCTACACGTGGTCCTAATTCTTTAGTTACATGGAAAGAAGCATCTGCAGTTCTGGCTGGAATCAATGATGGAAAAGCACACGAAGGTATTCAAGCCGGAGAACCTTCACTCCTTGGATTAAAAATTTCGAAAGAGGGCAAATAATGACTCAATTGGTGCCCGTACTTTCAGCTCACTGGGATGAAAAAGATTCATTCACTATTGAGGCTTACACGCGCCATGGTGGATATAAGGCTTCGCAAAAAGCTTTGACTATGGATCCAGATGCAGTGATTCAATTAGTTAAAGATTCAGGCTTACGAGGTCGTGGTGGTGCTGGTTTCCCAACTGGAATGAAGTGGGGATTTATCCCACAAGGTGACAACAAAGATCACTATCTGGTTGTTAACGCCGATGAGTCAGAGCCAGGCACATGTAAAGACACACCATTGCTGATGGCAAATCCACACGTTCTTATCGAAGGCTGCATCATTGCTTGTCATGCAATTCGCGCCAAGCACGCATTTATTTACATTCGTGGTGAAGTTACACACGTTGTTCGTCGCATGAATCAAGCCATTGAAGATGCTTATAAAGCTGGACACCTTGGTAATGGAGTTGAATTAGTTCTCCATGTTGGCGCTGGTGCATATATCTGTGGTGAAGAGACTGCGCTCTTAGATTCACTAGAGGGTTTCCGAGGCCAGCCACGCCTTCGCCCGCCATTTCCTGCAATCGCTGGTTTATACGCACGACCTACTGTTGTAAACAATGTTGAATCCATTGCATCAGTTCCAGCGATTATCGCTAATGGTGCCGAGTGGTATCAATCTATGGGCACTGAAAAAAGCAAAGGAACAACGCTTTATTCGCTATCGGGTCACGTAAATAACCCGGGTCAGTTTGAAGCCCCCCTCGGCATTACTTTGCGCGAAATTCTGGAACTCTCAGGCGGCATTCGTACCGGCCATACACTCAAGTTTTGGACTCCTGGTGGATCATCGACGCCAATATTTACACAAGACCACTTAGATACACCGTTGGATTACGAGGGCGTATCGGCTGCCGGTTCAATGCTTGGAACTAAAGCACTACAAATTTTTGATGAGACAACATGTGTTGTGCGTGCAGTACTGCGTTGGACCGAGTTTTATAAGCACGAATCTTGCGGAAAGTGCACACCTTGCCGCGAAGGTACGTGGTGGTTAGTACAGATTTTGCGTGACCTTGAAGCCGGCAAGGGAACCGAAGCAGATTTAGCTAAGTTGCTGGATCTTTGTGACAATATTCTTGGACGTTCATTTTGTGCACTCGGTGATGGAGCAACAAGTCCAATTACGTCATCTATTCAATATTTCCGCGACGAATACATAGCTCACATAACTCATGGCGGTTGCCCATTTGATCCAGTTGCTTCAACTCTATTTGTTGGGGCAGGTGCATAAATGTCAACTGCAGAAATCGTGGACATGATCACAGTTGTAATCGATGGCTTTGAAGTTAGCGTTCCAAAGGGAACTCTAGTAATTCGTGCTGCTGAACAACTAGGAATTCAAATCCCACGTTTTTGTGATCACCCATTATTAGATCCAGTCGGTGCATGTCGCCAATGCTTAGTTGATATTGAAATTAACGGACGCGCTTTTCCTAAACCTCAAGCATCGTGCACGATTCCAGTTGAGCCAGGAATGATTGTTAAGACACAACTTACTTCGCCGGTTGCAGATAAAGCCCAGCAAGGTGTGATGGAGTTATTACTTATCAATCACCCGCTGGATTGTCCGGTCTGCGATAAGGGCGGTGAGTGTCCACTTCAAAATCAGGCACTGAGCTCTGGGCATAGCGAGTCACGTTTCCAAGGCGTTAAGCGCACATTTGAAAAGCCAATCAATATTTCTTCCCAAGTTCTGCTAGATCGCGAACGCTGTGTTTTATGCGCGCGCTGTACTCGTTTTTCAGAGCAAATTGCCAGCGATCCATTTATTACCCTCAATGAGCGCGGGGCACTTCAGCAGGTAGGAATTTACGAGAAGCAGCCTTTTACTTCATATTTCTCGGGTAACACGGTTCAAATCTGTCCAGTAGGTGCACTTACAGGGGCTTCATACCGTTTCCGTGCACGTCCATTTGATTTAGTCTCAACTCCTTCTGCTTGTGAACACTGTGCATCTGGTTGTGACATGCGCACCGATGTTCGCCGAGGAAAGACACTTCGTCGCCTTGCTGGTGAGGATGCATCTGTTAACGAAGAGTGGAACTGCGATAAAGGACGTTGGGCATTTAAGTATGTGACTGCCACTGATCGTCTTGCACATCCACAAATTCGCAATAGCGACGGTGAATTAGTTCAGGCATCCTGGCCGGAAGCTTTAGCTGCTGCAGCACAAGGATTAAAAGCTTCAGCATCAGCCGTACTTGTTGGTGGCCGCACCACACACGAAGACGCTTATGGTTATAGCAAGTTTGCGCGCATCGCTCTTAATACAAACGATATTGATTTCCGCTCACGGGTTTCATCAGATGAAGAACGTGAATTTCTTGCAACTCATATTGTTGGCTCAACAACTACTTACTTAGATATCGATCGCGCAGATCAAGTTGTATTAGTTGGATTTGAACCCGAAGAAGAGTCTCCAATCGTCTTCTTGAGACTTAACAAGCAGTTCCGAAAGCGCGCATTAAAAGTCACATCTATTGGCAGCAAACTTTCAATCGGTGTTGAAAAACTTAAAGGTGAGTTTGTAAAGGTTGCACCAGGTGAAGAGGCCACCGCGATTGCCGGATTGCCACTGACAGCTAAGTCAGTAATTCTTATCGGAGAACGTGCATCAGAAAGTGCTGGAGTCTTAACCGCAGTTGCCGCACTCGCTTCCTCAACCAGTGCCAAGTTGGCATGGATTCCTCGTCGTGCCGGAGAACGTGGTGCGCTTGAGGCCGGCGCAATTGGAAACTTATTGCCAGGTGGCCGCCCAGTCACCGATGCCTCAGCCCGCGTGGATATTGCGGCATTGTGGAATACCCCTTCACTTCCAACCTCTGTTGGCCGCTCAAACGATGAGATTTATGCTGCAGTTAATTCAGGAGAGTTAGGCGCTCTCCTAGTCGGCGGAGTCGATCCGCTTGATGGATTAAATAGCAAGGCCGCTTTAACTGCACTTGAAAAAGCTTTTGTCGTCTCTCTTGAGATTGCGCCAAGTGAGGTTACACAACGTGCAAATGTAATTTTGCCAGTTGCTGCAATCACTGAAAAAAGTGGATCATTCCTTAACTGGGAAGGCCGTGCACGTAAATTCGATGCGGCAGTTGATAATTCACTTAATCGAAGTGACCTTCGAATTCTTTCGATGATTGCGCAAGAGATGGGTGTATTGCTCAATCTTGGCACTGTCACAGCGGCAGCAAAAGAGATAGCTGCCATAGGAACATGGGATGGCGCACGTGTAAGTATGAAACCAATTAAGTCTGAAAAAACCTCATCACTTAAGGACAACGAATTCGTTCTTACTTCATGGCGTCGTCTTTTAGATCTTGGAACTTTACAAAAGGGTGAAGATAATTTAGCTGGCACCGCTCGCCAATGTGTAGCCGTAATTTCATCAAAGCGCGCAGCGTCATTGGGTGTTGTCGATGGGGATCAGCTTAAAATCTCATCAGCTTTAGGTGCAGTCACGCTTCCAGCTCTTGTTGAAGATATTCATGATGATGCTGTGTGGGCGCCTCGTAATTCACGTGGATCTCAGTTACTTGTAAACCTAGGCGCTACACATGGCGCAGTAGTTACGGTGGTGAAGATATGACAACTGCAGAGTTAATTGGAGCAGATCCAGGATGGCTAATCACCGTCAAAGCTTTGCTTGTCTTTGTTGTCTGTGTGGTACTAACGCTTATGTCTGTTTGGGGTGAGCGTCGATTAGTTGGCCGTATGCAACAGCGCCCCGGACCTAACCGCGTTGGTCCTTTTGGATTAGTTCAAGCGCTAGCCGATGGTGTGAAACTTGCGCTGAAGGAAGATTTGATTCCCGCTGCCGCCGACAAGATTGTCTTCGTCATAGCCCCAATTATTAGTGCTACAACCTGCTTTATGTCCTTTGCAGTTATTCCAATAACAGGACCGGTTACATTATTTGGACATAAAACTGCGATGCAACTTACCGATTTACCTGTCGGCGTGCTCTATGTATTAGCTATTGCATCTGTTGGTGTTTACGGAATCATCTTGGCTGGTTGGTCATCTGGTTCAACATATCCACTGCTTGGTGGACTCCGATCAAGCGCGCAAGTTATTTCTTATGAAATTGCGATGGGGCTTTCATTAGTTTCTGTCTTTATTTATGCAGGCTCAATGTCAACATCTGACATCGTTGCCGCACAAACTTCTTGGTGGTACGGAGTTGTCCTGTTCCCATCTTTTGCTATCTATGCAATCTCTATGGTTGGTGAAACCAACCGCGCACCATTTGATTTAGCTGAAGCTGAAGGCGAGCTCGTTGGTGGTTTCCATACGGAATACTCTTCACTTAAGTTTGCACTCTTTTTCTTAGCCGAATACGTCAACATCATTGCGGTCTCCGCTTTGGCCACAACGTTATTCTTAGGCGGATATCACGCTCCACCATTCTTAGGTTTTACTGAAAACTGGCTTGGTGGTTGGTTCACTGCGATCTGGTTCTTCTCAAAGGTTTTGGTTTTCTTCTTTGTATTTGTGTGGCTACGCGGAACTCTTCCACGCCTTCGTTATGACCAGTTCATGCAGTTTGGTTGGAAAGTCTTGATTCCCGTTTCAATATTGTGGATCTTGGTTGTTGCAACACTTCGCGTACTTTCACTACAAGGTGCACCTCGCCTAGTAGTAGTTGCCTTTGCTTCCGCCGTGGTCTTCCTCATCATGGCGGTCAATATCGGCTTTGAGAATGCTAAGAAGAAAAAACTCGAAGCTATTGTTGATAACGCTGATGCGCCAAGTTTTTCTCTGCCGCAACTTCCAGTGGCATTAACATCCATCAATGTCTCAAACAACAAAGAAGGAGTCGACCGTGGCTGAGATCGAACCTTTAAAAAATAGTGAGCGTGACCTTACGAAAGTTGAATTCTCACAAGTAGATCAACCCGGTTCGGTTGGCCTATTGGGGCACCTCAAGGGCTTCTGGATCACTTTCTCAACCATCTTCAAGAAGCCTGAAACTGTTGAGTATCCAGAGGTTAAGGCGCCAACCCAAGAGCGCTTTCACGGCCGCCACCAATTAAACCGCCATCCCGACGGTTTAGAAAAATGTATTGGCTGCGAACTCTGTGCGTGGGCATGTCCAGCAGATGCGATTTATGTTGAAGGAGCAGATAACACTGAAGAGAATCGCATGTCACCGGGTGAGCGCTACGGCAAGGTTTATCAGATTAACTACTTGCGCTGCGTTTTTTGCGGCCTTTGCATCGAAGCTTGTCCAACTCGCGCGCTAACAATGACGAATGAGTATGAGCTAGCTGATGATTCTCGTGCGAAGTTAATCTTTGAAAAAGATGATCTACTCGGTCCATTACGTGCAGGCATGTTGATGCCTCCGCATCCAATGTATCCAGATATGACTGATACGAATTATTACAAGGGCGATGTTACGCAAGCTCATCCATCACAGGACGTTAACAAATGATAGATCTAGCGATACAAGTTGGGCAGACGGCTAAGCCAGAGGCAACTCTGTTTTGGATTCTTGCACCTCTTAGTGTTGCAGCAGCACTCGGCATGTTGCTAGTTAAAAAAGCGGTGCACTCAGCAATCTTGATGGCCTTTGTAATGATTGCTCTAGCAGTTTTTTATATCGCTCAAGGAGCGCCATTTCTAGGTATCGTACAAATTGTGGTTTATACCGGCGCAGTAATGATGCTCTTCCTATTTATTTTGATGCTAGTTGGTGTCGACTCTTCAGACTCGTTAACTGAAACAATCAAGGGCCTTCGCCCGACTGCAATTACTGCTGCAGTTGGTTTTGGCGGCTTAATGATTTCTCTACTTGGTCGCGCAACTCTTGGCCGTAATGCGGTTGGTGTAGAAGCCGCTAATGCTGAAGGAAATGTTCAAGGAATTGCATCTCTATTATTTTCAACGTATGTATGGCCCTTTGAAGTTGTATCAGCGCTACTGATTACTGCAGCACTTGGTTCTATGGTTTTAGCTCATCATCACCGGATTCAAACTCGACCAACACAACGCGAATTATCTATCCAGCGCTTCCGCTCAGGTTCATTGGCAAACGCTGCCGGCCTTCCAGCACCAGGTGTTTTCGCTCGTCATAATGCAGTGGATGTACCAGCGCTACTTCCAGATGGCACCGCGGCCGCAGCCTCCATTAATGCCAGTTTAAAGGCGCGCGGAGATGTTTTGAACTCCTCAGTGTTTGAACTTGGAAATATCGATACAAGCGTAGAGGAGGAGAAGTAGATGAACGCTGCAAATTATCTTTATCTCTCAGCCCTACTCTTTACTATCGGCGCCGTTGGCGTAGTTATACGCCGTAACGCCATCGTTGTATTTATGTGTATTGAATTGATGCTCAATGCAGCGAATTTATCTTTTGTAACCTTTTCTAGAATCAATGGAGACCTCAACGGCCAAGTTATCGCCTTCTTTACGATGGTGGTTGCCGCGTGCGAAGTTGTGGTTGGTCTAGCAATTATTGTGACGATTTACCGATCACGCCGATCGGCATCTATCGATGACGCTAGTTTGTTGAAGCGATAACAATGATGACCTCAACAACCCTTGTATATTTAATCGCACTCCCACTTGCGGGTTCAGCAATTCTCTTGCTTGCCGGTCGTCGCAGCGATAAGTGGGGACATTTACTTGCAACTGGGCTATCAGCGTCCTCATTCTTTGTTGGCCTCTATCAGCTCTCGTTGATGTTGGGTCGCTCTAACAGCGAACGTCCAGTAACCCAGAAACTTTTTGAGTGGATCTCAGTCGGTACCTTCAAGATTGATGCCAGCTTGATGTTGGATCAACTTTCAATCTGTTTTGTTCTTCTAATTACTGGCGTGGGCACGTTGATCCATATCTATTCCATCTCATATATGTCACATGATGCAGATCGTCGACGATTCTTTGCCTTCTTAAATCTCTTTATCGCCGCCATGCTGCTTTTGGTTCTTGGCGATAGCTATCTCAATCTTTATGTAGGCTGGGAAGGTGTTGGTTTAGCCTCATATTTATTAATTGGTTTCTGGAATCAAAAGCCGGCATATGCCACGGCATCTAAAAAAGCATTTGTGATGAACCGTGTTGGTGATATGGGTCTGTCATTTGCCATCATGATCGCCTTTGCCACCATGGGCACAGTTTCATTTAGTGGCGTAAAGGCAGCCGTGGATCACACATCTACTGCTGCTCTAACCTCAATCGGCATCATGTTATTAGTTGCAGCTACTGGAAAATCAGCGCAGTTCCCACTACAGGCTTGGCTGGGAGATGCGATGGCGGGTCCAACTCCAGTATCGGCGCTTATCCACGCAGCAACGATGGTTACTGCTGGCGTTTATTTAATTACCCGTTCTAATTTTATCTTTGATGCCGCACCAACTGCGCAGTTATTAGTCGTCATCGTGGGTGCAATTACTTTGATGTTCGGCGCCCTTATCGGTACTGCTAAAGATGACATTAAGAAAGCATTGGCAGCATCGACAATGTCACAAATTGGCTACATGATTTTAGGTGCGGGCCTCGGACCCGTTGGTTATGCATTCGCAATCATGCATCTACTTACCCACGGATTCTTCAAAGCTGGAATGTTCCTTGGAGCAGGCTCAGTGATGCATGGAATGAATGATGAAGTAAATATGCGCAAGTACGGCGCACTCCGTAAATTTATGCCGATTACATTTGCAACATTCGGTCTTGGCTACTTAGCAATTTTAGGTGTTCCGCCATTTGCTGGTTTTTACTCGAAAGATATGATTATTGAAACTGCATTTAATACAGGTGGAGCTAAAGGAATTATTCTTGGCTGTGTCACTTTGTTAGGTGCCGGAATTACTGCTTTCTATATGACGCGCGTCATGATTCTTACCTTTACCGGAAAGTCTCGCTGGGATGATGAAGCTCATCCACACGAGTCCCCATGGCTCATGTGGTTACCAATGGCTATTCTTGCAATCGGATCAGTGACCTCTGGATATTTATTAAGTCATGGCGATGCCCTAGTGAACTGGCTTTCACCATTATTTGTAAACCATGCAGAGCATGCAGAGCTCTTATCACCACTAGTTGTATCGGGTCTTGCTTTAGCAATGGTCGCGATTGGAGTTGCAATTGCATTCGTTAAGTATTCACGCAACGAAGTTGCTGCGGTTGCACCAACCGATGTATCAATCTTTACAACAATTGCTCGCCAGGACTTGTTGCAAGATCGCTTCAATGAGGCCGTCTTTATGGCGCCAGGCCAGGTATTAACTGCCGTCTTAGTTAAGACTGACGAAGCGGTCATTGATGGCGCAGTGCGTGGAGTAGGCCGGATTGCACTTGGCTCAGGCTCAGCGTTACGGGGCGTTCAGACGGGCTTTGTTCGCAGTTATGCCGCACTAATTTTGATTGGCGCAGTTGCGCTAGTCGCAGCGATTTGGGTGGTTACACAATAATGAACTGGTTAACACTGTTAATGGTTTTGCCACTGATTGGTTCGGTAGTTGTTGTCACCCTTCCTAAGGGTAAGGACAAGCTAGTTAAACAAGTTGCACTTGGGTCAACTCTGATTGTGTTAGGTACAACAGTTGCCATGGCGGTCGGTTTTCAGCGCGACAATGTAGACCTTCAGTATGTCGAGAAGTATGCATGGATTCCATCTTTTGGAATTAACTACGCACTAGGAGTCGATGGCTTAGCTCTCATATTAATTTTAATGTCAACAATTTTAGCCCCGATTGTCGTGCTTGCAGGTTGGAATGAATCTCAAGGTGGCCGTTGGAGCGTTAAGGTTTTTTATATTCTCATTCTTGTTTTAGAGACAATGATGATCGGCGTATTCGCCGCGACCGACGTCTTTCTCTTTTATGTAATCTTTGAAGCTATGTTAATTCCGGTTTATTTTCTTATCGGGGGATACGGCACTGGAGAACGTTCTGCAGCTGCAGTTAAATTCTTGATTTATAGTCTTTTCGGTGGCTTGATGATGCTGGGTTCAATTATTGCTTTATACGTCATGTCAGGTGCACAAGGTGGCCATACATTTGATCTAGCTGCACTCTCACAGTTGAAGATGAGTTCTATGACGCAGAACTTATTGTTTTTAGGATTCTTTATTGCTTTTGCAATCAAAGCGCCTTTATGGCCACTTCATACATGGCTACCAGATGCTGCTGATTCTGCTACCCCTGGAACTTCAGTCTTGCTTCTAGGTGTTCTAGATAAAGTCGGAACCTTTGGAATGATTCGCTACTGCTTAACCTTGTTTCCAGATGCAAGTAAGACTTTCACACCAGTAATTTTGGTTTTAGCCGTGATTTCAATTATTTACGGTGCAATTCTAGCTATTGGTCAGCGCGACTTGAAACGCTTAATCGCCTTCACCTCTATTTCACACTTTGGTTTTATTACTTTAGGAATCTTCGCCATGACCTCACAGGGCTATAGCGGGGCAGCGTTATATATGTTTAATCACGGTTTCTCGACCGCAGCCTTGTTCTTGGTCGGCGGCTGGATGATTTCGCGTCGTGGATCATCAACGATTTCTGATTTCGGTGGTTTACAGCGCATCACTCCAGTTATGGCGTGGATGTTCTTCCTTGCCGGGATGTCATCACTTGCACTTCCAGGTATGTCCAGCTTTGTTAGCGAGTTCTTAGTATTAGTTGGAACATTTAATCGCTATCCAGCTCACGCTATTATTGCAACCTTTGGAATTGTTTTAGCGGCTTTGTATATTTTGATTCCAGTTCAAAAAGCTTTGCATGGCCCAACTACACCTGGAAATGAAAATTTAAGCGACTTAAACCTTCGTGAGAAAATAGCCATTGCACCAATAATTGCAATTATTCTCGCACTTGGCTTTTATCCAGCCCCTCTACTTAATGTAATTAATCCTGCAGCCACACATGTAATCGGACAATTGGGCTTTAGCGATCCAGCACCAACAAGTGGAGGCAAATAATGACATTCACTGCACCGGTTCTTAACTACACGTTACTTTCACCAATCTTAATCTTGCTAGGGGGAGCCTTAATCGGAGTCCTAGTTGAGGCATTTGTTTCAAAAGCTATGCGTGCAACAATTCAACTGAGTTTGACGGTTGGAACGTTAGTTCTTTCTCTTGCTCAGGTGTGGCGCATTCATAACGAAGTATCAATGTCAGCTGCGATGGGCTCTGTGATTATTGATGGTCCGGCGGTTTTGCTAGAGGCTTCAATTTTAATTATCTCTATAATTTCAGTATTCCTAATAGCTGATACAGATCACTTCACAGCCCTTGCTGCAGCACTGCCAGGCTCTGAGGAAGAGCGCCATTCCCTTGAAACCGGGAATCAAGTAACTGAGGTTTACCCACTTACGCTTTTTGCAATCTCGGGAATGATGCTGTTTCCAATTGCTAGCGATTTGATTACTTTATTCGTCGCTCTTGAAATGCTCTCACTGCCGTTGTATCTCATGGCTGGGTTATCTCGCCGTCGCCGTTTAGCTTCACAGGAAGCGGCACTAAAGTACTTCCTACTTGGCGCATTTTCATCCGCATTTTTCCTCTTTGGAATGGCTTATTTATATGGGTATTCAGCCTCAGTCACATATGCGGGTATACGTGAATCTGTGGTTGGTGGCAGCGGTAATGACGTTTTGCTCTTGATCGGAATGGCATTTTTAACTATCGGACTTCTCTTTAAGGTCGGTGCAGTTCCATTCCATGCTTGGTCTCCTGATGTATATCAAGGTGCACCTACGCCAATAACAGGGTTCATGGCGGCAGCGACAAAGGTGGCAGCTTTTGGTGCGATGCTTCGTATTTATTACACCGTTTTTGCTAATGCCCAGTGGTCGTGGTCTCCACTACTTTCATTTATTGCAATCGTAACGATGCTCTTTGGATCTTTGGTCGCAATTACCCAACGCGATGTTAAGCGCATGTTGGCATATTCATCAATCGCGCACGCAGGTTTCTTACTTACTGGTGTAATCGCACTTAACAAAGCGGGTCTTGAAGCCTCCATCTTTTATTTATTTGCTTACGGTGTTGCCACAGTGGGTGCCTTCGCAGTTGTGACTCTAGTTCGCGATTCATCAGGTGAAGTTACCGATCTCAATCGTTGGAAGGGGCTTGGCAAACGTTCTCCGTGGGTTGCAGTTAGCTTTGCCGGATTCCTATTAGCTTTTGCTGGCATCCCGCTGACAAGCGGCTTCATTGGAAAGTTTTCAATTTTCTCGGCCGCTTATGAAAGTGGCGCTAAGGGCGTTGTAATCGCCGGTGTACTTTCAAGCGCAATCGCTGCTTTTTTCTATATTCGTGTCATTGTTTTGATGTTCTTTACCGATGCAACACAGGACGGCACCAGTGTTCAGTTGCCATCTTTTCTAACTCGCGTAACTCTGGTCATCTCTATGGCAGTAACGCTTGTACTTGGTGTGTACCCTGCACCTCTACTTAATCTGATCTCACACTTCTCTACCTTCATTCGCTAATGTCCTCATTTGGAATACCAAATGTTGCGCCAGCGCTTGAGGCGGTTTTGGTTGAACAAATGGCGGCAGTGGAATCGCTCCTGCGAAGTCACACCCGCAGTGAATATCCATTTGTTGATGAGACCGCCCACCACCTAGTAGCAGCGGGTGGCAAGCGTTTGCGGCCCTTATTAGTGCTTTTAACCTCTCAATTCGGAGATCCCAAGGCCTCTGGAGTGATTCCAGCGGCCGTTGCCTGCGAAATCACTCACCTAGCGACGTTGTACCACGATGATGTTATGGATGAAGCACCACTTCGCCGCGGAGTAGAGAGTGCAAATATTCGCTGGGGAAATACCATTGCAATTTTGACGGGTGATTTTCTCTTTGCAAAGTCATCGGATTTGTTAGCTGACCTGGGTCCGGCTGCGGTTCGCTTACAGGCGCGTACTTTTGAACGTTTAGTCATTGGTCAAATTATGGAAACCCAAGGACCAAATCCAGGGCAGGATCCGTTGGAGCATTATTTAAAAGTTGTAGCCGATAAAACTGGTTCATTGATTGCAGCGAGTGCAAGATATGGAGCGATGGTTTCAGGTGCACCTTCAGATATTATGGAGACCGTTACTGTCTTTGGAGATAAAATCGGTGTTGCATTTCAATTAGCTGACGATGTAATTGATATTGCCAGCGAATCTAATCAATCTGGAAAGACTCCAGGAACTGATTTACGTGAAGGCGTCCCCACATTAGTCACTCTCAATGTTATCAAGTCTACAAATTCTGCCGACCGCGATTTACAGCGATTATTGAGCGCACCGATTGAGGATGAAGATGTTGTTGCACAAGTTTTAGAACAACTACGTACCCACGTTGCTTTAGATCAATCGCGTGAACAACTTCATCAAATCGCTAAAGAGGCACGCCTTGCCCTTGGACCACTACCTGTCTGTGATACAACAGGTGCATTGATGTCGCTATGTGATGCTGTTATTGACCGAACGGCTTGATTTCAAAAGATCTATAGCAAGAGTTATCAGCGCGAGCCAAATAAGTAAGAAGCCAAGCCATCGGGCCGCCGGCATTGCTTCATGACGAACCCAGACTCCGATTGAAAATTGAAGTGTCGGTGTTATGTACTGCAGTAAACCGATCATTGTTAGTGGTAATCGAGTGGTGGAGCCATTAAATAACAGCAAAGGAATGGCTGTAATTGCACCGGCACTGATCAGTAAGACTGTTAGCCCAGTGCCATGGCCGAACTGTCCTGTGCCCATATGCCCCATATAAAGCAGGTATGCCAGGTAAGGCACGCTTGCAATAAGCGTCTCGGTAAATAAGCCCTCTAACGCCCCTAAACCGAGCTGCTTTTTAATGACACCATAACTACCCCATGAGAGCGCCAATCCAAGTGCTATCCATGGCAAACGGCCATAATCAACTGTTAAAACTAAAACACCTAATGTTGCAATACCAACTGCAACCCATTGCAATGTGTGCATTCTCTCTTTCAACAAGAGAACGCCAAATGTAATACTTATTAAAGGATTAATATAATAACCAAGGGAAGCTTCAACAACGTGCCCGTTATTTGTTGCCCAGATATAAATTAACCAGTTTACTGAAATTAAAAATGAGGTTAAGAATAACTTCGCGGCCACCTTTGGACGCTTGAGAGTGGTCATGGTTGCTTGCAGAGATTTAGTGATTGCTAGAACAATAAAGCAGAAAACTAAAGTCCAGACCGCGCGGTGAGAAACTATTTCGAGAGCATTTGATGGCTCAAGTAGTGGCCAGAATAATGGAAAGAGACCCCAAAGACTGTATGCCCCTACTCCGAAAAGTAGGCCGGTCCTATTTTTATTCAATTATCTAAAGTTCGTAAACTGAACAGCGAAATCCCAGCCACCGTCTTTAATCATGGCCATAGTCTCTTGCAAATCATCGCGACTCTTAGAAGTTACACGAAGTTCATCACCTTGGATCTGAGTCTTAACAGATTTTGGACCCTCGTCACGAATCATCTTTGCAATCTTCTTGGCATTTTCTGTTGAGATGCCTTCCTTTAACGGAGCAGCAATCTTGTAAATCTTTCCTGACAACTGAGGCTCGCCCGCATCAAGATGCTTCAATGAAACACCGCGCTTGATCATCTTGTCTTTAACAACGTCTAGCGCTGCTTTTGCGCGCTCCTCTGTGTCTGCTTCGATTAAGACTTTTTCACCTTCAAGTTCAATTTTTGATCCAGTATTTTTGAAATCAAAGCGGGTTTCAATCTCACGGACCGCCTGATTAATGGCGTTGTCGAGCTCCATACGGTCAATCTTGGAGGTTACGTCGAAACTGCTATCTGCTGCCATGGTGAGGGCCCTTTCACTGGATAAAAGCGCGGTTTATGCGCAGGTGCTTAAGGTATCTGGTCTCTGAGCACAATCCATAATCACCACGGCACAAGTTCGACCTAGGCTGATTTTTTCAACGCTAGATGCGAGCACACTATTTATTATTGCGATCGATCCACTCAAAAGCAGGAGCTTCGAGAGGAATCCATGACTTTGTATTGTGGCCGCCATTGGCGATCGGGATGAATTCAACATTTGAGTTTGACTTCAATCTCGCAATAAATTTTTGGGCAGAGTCCCAAGCAAAATGATCCTGTTTACCGGCGATGACAAGAATCTTCACATTTATTAGTTGCGTGTTTAGCAAGTGCACCAGGTCATATTTTTTCAGCAAAGCGCTTTTTTCGGAGGATTTAACTGAAGTTTCAAATAAGGGTTCGAAGTATCCAGCTAATGACACGGCGCGAGAGTACTGGTCGGGATGTCTTACTGCGATTGATACCGCACACCATCCCCCAGCAGAGTAACCAAAAGTTGCCCACGGCCGATTATCAATTCCTAGATACTTTTGGGCAAAACTCTTCATATCACTGGAGAGCCATGTCTCTACTTGTAAACCATTCTTAAAGTTGAGGCACTCAGTATCTTTTCGGGGATTTACGTTCATTGTAGGAATGATTGCAATCGTATTTCCAATTTTGCCACTTAATTGAAGTTCTTCAAGGGTTTTAATTCCTTGCATACTTCCAATCCAAGTTTGGGGGACACCTGGATACCCAGAAAATAATTCTACGATTTGATAGTTGCTTTCCAAATTCGCCTTAGAGGGGTTTGCATCTAATTGTGAAGCGATTTTTGGGGGCAAAACCACATACACGGTGTTCGAAATTTTTGAATCAGCACCTGTAATTATCTTTTTAATTATCAAGCTGCCACCAGGTGTGCGCTTCGAAGCATTGATATCTGCTGCCGAAATCCGAGTGAGAAATTTTGTTGGGGTGGCTATTTTTTCTAAGTTTGTACTTTTACCAAGTAAGTCGTTCCAGTTTGAATAATATTCACCTGATCGATTCAGCGCGATTCCTACGGAACTTAAAGTCAGAGTTTGAATGAGAAGAAGTAGGAGTATTCGCCCAAGAACTGAGCCCCACCGTGCTTTACTTAATCTTTTCCAAGAAACTATGGTTATGAAAAAAACGAGAAATGTCAGAATAATAGATAGAATTAATGTGCTCAGACTTCCTAATTCAAACATATTCAAACACCTATTTACTCAAAGTTTTTCCAACAGCCTTGGATTGCCACAAATTTAAAATTTGCGCAGTTACTGAGACCATCGTCGCGCGTGATGCTGCATCAACAGTTGAATATGCGCAGGTTTCGATCAGATCACAGCTCCATGTCGTTACTCCGGCATTAAAGATTGCTGCACCAGAAGGGGTTGTAAACCAAATTGATTGCAATTGAGGAACAGGTCGAGCAGGTTGACCAACCGTGGCGGCATCTCGGTAGTGCATCGTTCCAGAAAATAAGACATGAATATTTGGTGGAGTCGCGACACTTTCTACAACGTGTTCAACTTCGCTATCTGGTGAGATTCCATTTATTTGAGAGTTCATAGGAAGGTTTAACCAACGTGGAATTTGCACCGTCTTTAAATCACCATAAACATGCACACCATCTGCAACCGCTCCAGTTAGTAATGTGGGCGGAATATTCAATCTCTTATCTGCAAATTTGATGGAGACTAGTCGTAAGTCCACAACCGGATCTTGGATCGCTTTTCTGTAGATAGATATTTGGCGATTAGGGCCAGTTTTAGATGGACCCAATCGCATCTGCCAGATAGCAGTATTTCCACCTAGAATTGCGATGTTTACCCCAGAATTTCGAGCAGATAATAGGCTTTCAAAAATTCGGCGCGTGAAATATTCAGGGTGCCCACCCAAAATTAAGCCATTGTATTTTTTAGTTACTGATGGCCAAGAATCAATATCAAGATCTGTAAATTGATCGTAATTAATTCCTTGTTTTTCCATAAACTGAACGATTGATATTCCGTCGCGATGAATACTGAAGCCACCACTGCCAACAATTGGCCGATCCATTGACACAACTCGGCTGCGATTGAGTCGTTGCTCAACCTTTGTTGAGCCAGCTCCGAAATATCCCGACCTGCCACCAAAAGTGTTGTAGACGTTCCACGTAATAAAGGAATGCATCAACATTAATTTGGAGCTACCTAGCGGACTATGCAGAACAAATGGCGCAGAATTTTCAATAGTTCCATCAAATGAACGGGTGATGAAGAGATAAAAACCAGGAACCCACTGTGCTCCCAAAGTTAACTTTATTGTGATTGGCCATTTTGTATCAATCATGCGCGTAGCTGACTTTGGATATTGAATTTTTTCTTCTTTTAATTCAATTGGACCCGAGCTCCAGACTTGTCTGGCTCCAGAACCCTGATACCAACCGATACGAAGTGCTTCAATGCTGCGCGCTCCACTTCGAAACGTGTCTGAACCTGAACCGTATAAAGAGGCATGAATATCAACAGAGTCGCCACAGCTACCAGAACTTTTATTGAGCCACAGGGCACTTCCTTGTGCGCTCTGTAAATTAAGCGATCTCCAATCCTTAGGTGTCATCGCAATTCCGGGCTGCGCATTTTCTGTCGAAATCCAATTTGGCGTAAGGGCAGGACATGAAGCAGATGGATATGGCGCTAAGTCTTTTGGGGCCTTTGTTTCAAGCGAATCAGCAAAACTCTGCATCGGTTGCTTCACAATATCTAAGTGAGATTTGACTTGAGGCAAATCATTTTGCGACTGGATGTACTTGTATGAAACTGCGCCCAGTGTGCTTGCTAGGACAACAACAGCGACAACAAGGGAAGAAACGATCGATTTCTTACCAAAACGGCCAGGCATGCGTTAATTAAAGGGGGTTTTGCTATCAAGGGCTAATTGGCGCACCAATACCCACCTCCTGTAACCTTGCCCCTCGCACTATCCATAATTGCCGCAGTACTTGTTCGACCTTGGCGGGTTGCCCGAGCGGCCAATGGGAGGGGACTGTAAATCCCCCGGCTCTGCCTTCGAAGGTTCAAATCCTTCACCCGCCACCAGATAGAACTTATGGACGCAGAACTATTCGAATTGGATTATCACTTTTGCTGGCCAACTGAGCTAAAGCCTCCTTGGCTTGCTCTAAGGCCATAATCGAGGAAATTGAGCCGGAAAGATCCAGTTTTCCAGCTCTTACTAATTCAACTAATTCTTGTGTGTGATGCACTTCTGAACCATAGTGTCCAAGGATTTGGTTTCGCTTATACACAAAGGCCATATCACTTGGAATAGTAATCGGCTCGCTAGCAATTCCAATGATTACTAACTTGCCAGCTTCTGCAAGCAAAGGGAGCGCTTGGACTCGAACAGCGTTTACTCCCGCAAAATCAAAAGCAGAATCAACGCCTCGGCCATTTGTTATTGAGCGAACTTTTTTAGCAAACTCGGGATCGTGTGGATCAAGTGCTAGATCGGCTCCAACGTGTAATGCGCGCTCACGTGCAAGTGGCAATGGGTCAACTGCGATGATCGGGCTGCAACCAATAATCTTTAGAAGTTGAATTGCATGAATTCCCAGTCCGCCGATTCCAAAAACCGCACTCGAGAGTCCAGCACGCATTTGTGCAGTATGAGTAATTGCTGCCCATGGCGTTGAAACAGCATCAGGGATAATGCAGGCTTCTTCAAAACTTAGTTGATCGTGAATTGCAACTAAAGTATCCGCATTGGCAATCATGAAATCTGCAAAACCGCCATCGAAATCAAAACCTTGAGTTCGTACTCTTCCTTTTTCATCTCTAATTCCGGCACATACAATTACTCGATCACCGACTTTCCAACCTGTCACACCTTCACCAATTTGATCAACAACACCGGCAACTTCATGTCCCATGGTTACAACGTCACCTTCTAAGTAGCCAGGTGAAAGAGTGGAATCGAGTAAGTGGACATCAGATAAACAAACTCCAGCAGCCTTTACTGCTACTCGCACGTGGCCATATCCAGCTTCTGGAACTGGGTGATCAACGACCTCAAATTGCCGCTTGCTGATAGTGATTCTTCCTGCTCGCATTAAATGATCCTCATCGCTCGGTTGATAAGTAAATTCACTGCATCTCCAAAACCGGCAAATGCAGGGTTTGTAGTTTGACCGGCCACGAATCTGGCCCAAATCTGCTGCAAAATAACGGTTAATCGAAAGAGGCCAAAAACTTCGTAGAAAGTAAAGTCATCGCATCCCCACTCTGATTTCTCTAAATATCTATCAACAAACTCTTTACGAGTTGGCATTCCAGGAAGATGACTTGGTTGGCGGCGCAAATCAGCGAAAGCGCCGCTGTCATCTCTATCTAACCAGTACGCCATTGACGAACCTAAATCCATGAGCGGATCACCAATAGTGGCTAGCTCCCAATCCAGAGCACCTACTAACTTTGGGGTCATATCCACTTTGAAAACTAAATTGTCTAAACGCCAGTCGCCATGAATAACGCACGATGCAACATCTGGCGGTTGGTTTTTATCTAACCATTGCATCAGCACTTCGCCATCGGAAACATCGGGAGTTAATGCATTTCGATAGCGACGCGACCAGCCTTCAACTTGTCTAGCAACATATCCAGGACCTTTGCTTAGTTGTACGAGTGACTTGGGATCAACATGGTGGAGCGATACCAAACCATCGATAACTAAATTTCCTATGAGCTCTATTTGTTCTGATTTGAGAGTTAACCCATCGGGCAAATTTCGTCGAAAAATAACGCCATCTATTTTCTCCATTACATAAAAATCTGAACCAATAACGTTCTGATCTTCACAAAGTGCAACGACTTCTGGGGCAATAGGAAAATCAGGTTTAAGAGTTTTTTGTATGAAGAATTCACGTTTCATATCATGGGCTGAAGCTGCCTTTGTCCCAACAGGGGGGCGCCTTAGTATCAGCTCACGCTCATTAAATGTAAGCAAGTACGTGAGGTTTGATGCACCTGCGTTAAATTGGCGCACAAGGGGTTGATCCGATGGTGCATCGATATTTTTCTGTAGCCATTGATGCACTGCTGCTATATCGAAGGCATCTTCTGTTCTTACATCGCCGAGTTCAACCGCCATTATTTGCTTATATGCCGATTCTTAAGCTCAAGGCGTGCGATATCCCGCAGATGTACTTCATCTGGTCCATCAACAATGCGCAACGTGCGTATGCCTGCAAACATAGATGCAAGTGGAGTGTCCTGGCTAACTCCTGCACCACCATGTACCTGAATAGCGTGATCAATAATCTCTTGTGCCATACGAGGTACAACAACTTTAATTGCAGCGATCTCTTTGCGTGCAGCTTTGGCCCCTACCGTATCGATGAGCCATGCCGTTTTTAAGACTAGTAGTCGAGCTTGCTCGATATTTATTCGAGCGTTAGCAATCCATTCTTGAACTACGCCTTGGTGTGACAAAAGTGTTCCAAACGTTGTTCGCTCACCAGCACGTTCGATCATGAGAGAAAGTGCACGCTCGGCCATACCGATAGCTCGCATGCAGTGATGAATACGTCCAGGTCCAAGACGGGCTTGAGCAATTTCAAAGCCAGAGCCTTGAGCTCCGATCAAGTTTGTGAGGGGTACCTTCACATTTTCAAAGAGGATTTCTGCATGTCCATGTTGGTCGACATAACCAAAGACTGAAAGATTTCTTACAATCGTAACCCCGGGAGTATTAATTGGAACTAAAACCATTGACTGTCGATGGTTACTATCGGCATCCGGATCAGTCACACCCATAAGAATTAATATCTGACAGCGCGGATCCATGGCCCCAGTTGTCCACCATTTACGACCATTTATTACATAGTCATTACCCACTCGAACGATAGATGTTGAAATATTTCTGGCATCACTAGATGCAACATCAGGTTCGGTCATTGAAAAACCAGAACGTATCTCACCAGCTAATAAGGGCTCTAACCATTGCTTTTTCTGCGCATCGCTTCCAAATAAATGTAGAACTTCCATGTTGCCGGTATCAGGGGCCGAACAGTTAAGAACTTCAGGTGCAATTTCTGGAGACCAGCCCGTGAGCTCGGCTAAGACCGCATAGTCGGTGACACTGAGACCGTGGGCTGGATCATGTGAATCAGGTAGAAATAAATTCCATAATCCCTTTGATCGAGCGCTTTCTTTCAGGCTTTCTACTATCGCAGGAAGTACGTGAGGTTTTCCTGCGGCAATCAAAGCGGTTCGTTGCTGGTGATAAATTGGCTCTGCTGGCAAAACTTGCTGCTCCATAAAATCGCGGAGCTCGTTTAAATATTTCTCGGCTCTTAAACTATTACTGAACTCCATGGTAGTACGGTACGCATATCGCGCTAAAAAGGGGAGAGCCGCATGAATATTTTGGACACATTTCGACTCGATGGCAAAGTGGCAGTTGTCACAGGAGCTTCATCTGGACTTGGTGTTGCATTTTCACAGGCCTTGGCCCAGGCAGGTGCCGACGTAGTGCTTGGTGCGCGCCGGGTTGATCGCCTACCCGATACTTTGGCGTTGGTTGAAGCAGAGGGAAGACGTGGTGCATTTTTGCAAACCGATGTAACTAAACCGGACGACTGCACCGCACTTATAGCTCTTGCCATTGAGCGCTTTGGGCGAGTGGATATTTTAGTAAATAATGCGGGAGTCGGAACGGCGGTACCTGCGACATCAGAAACACCAGATCAATTTAGAAATGTAGTTGATGTTAATTTGATGGGTGCATATTGGATGGCACAAGCTTTTGCGAGAGAAGCAAAAAATGGTGGAGTAATTGTAAATATTGCGAGTATTTTAGGAATGCGTCCCGGTGGACTTCCGCAAGCCGCATATGCATCTAGTAAAGCGGGTTTGATTGGCTTAACTCGTGACTTAGCAGCTCAGTGGACAGCTAGAAAAGGCATTCGCGTTAATGCGTTAGCGCCAGGATTCTTTCCATCTGAGATGACTGATCAAATGCCCAAGGAATCAATCGAATTAGTACGTCAGTTAACCGCTGCACAACGAGTTGGAAGGACAGAAGAGCTTGCATCTACGCTCATTTGGTTAGTAAGTGATGCATCTTCCTATGTTTCTGGGGTAACCGTACCTGTTGATGGCGGCTTTGTAATGCCCTAGCCTTAGAGGAGTATCCACTTACCTTTAGGAGCTACCGTGAAAAAAAGTTTTGGAATTCTTACAGTTATTGCAGTTGCGGCTGCGTTGACGTTGTCAGGATGCGCCAAGAGTGATTCAGCATCAACTGATAGCGCTGCCTCATGCGCCAAGGCCGATCTTGCAACAGTAGAAGCTGGAAAGTTAACAATCGCAACTGGCCAGCCTGCTTACTACCCATGGATCATTGATGATAAGCCTGAGACTGGAAATGGTTTTGAAGGCGCGGTTGCTTACGCTGTTGCGAAGCAGCTTGGTTTTACTACTGACGAAGTTGTATGGGTTCGCACAACTTTCGATAGTGCTGTAACACCAGGTGCTAAAAACTTTGACTTCAACTTACAGCAGTTCTCAATTACCACTGAGCGCGCTACTGCCGTTGATTTCTCTTCGCCTTACTACACAGCGCCACAAGCGATAGTTTCCTTTAAGGGCAGCAAAATTGAGGGTAAGACTTCAATGGCCGACCTAAAGAATGCAAAGCTCGGTGCTGCAGTTGGAACAACATCACTTGATGCAATTCAAAATCAGATTGGAATCAAGCCACAAGTATTTAACGATAATGCGGCCGGTGTTTCAGCGCTGAAAAACCGACAGATTGATGGTCTTGTAGTTGACCTGCCAACAGCGTTCTATCTTTCTGGAGTTGAAGTTACGAATGGCTTAATCGTTGGACAGTTGCCATCTACAGGAACAGGTGACCAATTCGGTCTTCTATTATCAAAGGGCAACGCATTAACATCATGCGTATCTGCCGCAGTTGATGCGATTACTACAGATGGTACTTTGGCCGCTATCACTGATAAGTGGCTAGCAACAGATGCTGGTGCTCCAGTACTGAAGCCGTAATAGAAAAAGAATAGTAAAGACGGTAGTTTGGCGGCCATGTCAGAGCGAATTAACTCTGCTTGGTCGCCAAGCTCTCGTGAACTAGAAAGAGCGCGCGCCCGTAAAGGTTTTAACCGTAAACAGGCGGTGATTGCGGCAGTTTCCTCCATTATCGTGATTGGAACCCTGATCACGATTGTTGTGACATCTCCAGGGTGGGAGATAGTTAAGAAGACTTTCTTTGACATTAACTACGGCCGTGAAGTTTTTCCAACGGTCATCGCAGGCCTGTGGATCAACTTACAACTGACCTTTATTGGTGGGGCATGTATTGGGGTTATAGCCCTAGGTCTTGCGCTCTTGCGAACTACTAAATCTCCAGCACTCACACCATTTAGATTTCTGGCAACGGCCTACGTTGATATTTTTCGTGGTGCACCACTGATTTTAATTATTTTGCTAGTGGGCTTTGGAGTTCCAGCTCTACGCTTAACAGGAATTTCAAGCAACGTTATTTTTCTTGGCACCGTTGCCGTTGTGTTGACTTACTCGGCTTACGTAGCCGAAGTTATTCGCAGCGGCATTTTGTCGATTCACCCTAGCCAGCGGGCAGCGGCCAGATCTCTTGGCCTTACATCTGCTCAAACAATGCGATATGTGGTGTTGCCACAAGCAATTCGCCGAGTAGTACCACCGTTATTAAATGACTTTGTCTCTTTGCTCAAAGATACTGGTCTAGTTTCAATCCTTGGAGTTACCGATGCAGTACGGGCCGCACAGATCAATGCCAGCCGTACATTTAATTACACGCCATATGTCGTAGCCGCAATCCTATTTTTGCTTATTACTATTCCGATGACTCGGTATACCGATAGAGCAATTAGGCAACGCACCAGTGCCCAAAATGCTGAAGGTGCAATTTAATGACACATGTTCTTGAACTTTCACGCATCCGTAAATCATTTGGGGCTGAACTTGTTCTAAATGATTTATCGCTCTCGGTGCAAGAACATACTGCCACGGTTCTTATCGGTGCATCTGGCTCGGGCAAGTCCACACTTCTGCGTTGTATCAATTTACTGGAGTCAATTGATGATGGTCAGATATTTTTAGATGGTGTAGAAATATCTGATCCTTTGATTAATGTAGATGAAGTTCGACGCAAGCTAGGCATGGTTTTTCAATCTTTTAATCTCTTTCCACATAAAACAGTGTTAGAAAACATCACGCTTGCGCCAATGAAAGTACAGAATAAAAGCAAAGAAGAAGCGGTTGAGTCTGCTACGAAATTACTCAAGCGTTTTGATTTAGCCGATAAAGCCGATCAGTATCCAGATCGATTAAGTGGTGGGCAACAACAACGCGTCGCTATCATTCGCTCGCTTGCGATTAATCCACGCCTGCTTTTACTCGATGAAATTACCTCAGCGTTAGACCCAGTTCTAGTCAATGAAGTTCTCAGTATTGTCCGTGACCTCAAGAGTGATGGAATGACGATGGTTTTAGCGACCCACGAGATGGGTTTTGCGACACAAGTTGCCGACGAAGTCTGCTTCTTGGAATCTGGAAATATTCTAGAACGCGGCAGTGCCCAAGAAGTATTACATGAGCCCAAAAACCCTAAGACGCAAGAGTTTCTACAACGAGTACATCAAGCTGGACGGTTATAGGATCATGGCTATGAGTGGTTTTAGCGATCGAATTGAAAAGATTCGCCAGTTACTTGATGAACAAGGCCTAGATTCAATTGTTTTACGCCGAAATCCTAATCTTGCCTGGGCTATCGCTGGGCGTGCACATGTGCCAACAACTATCGATGCAGCCTGTTTCGACTTAGTTATCACTACAACCTCAGTGACTGCGGTAACGAATGTGATTGAAGCACCTCGATTAGTCGCAGAAGAGTTTCCGGAAGGTATAGAAGTTAAAACGGTTGATTGGTGGCAGGGAAGAGATGCGCTGCTTCCTACTGGAACAAAAGTTGGAAGCGATCAGCCAGGTGCAGATCGAATTGACGTAAGTCTTGAAATTGAGATTCTTCGCGCCTCACTCGTTGCCGAAGATGTTGACCGCTTTAAAACAATATGCAGCGATGCAGCGATTGCATTAGGTAATGCATTAAAGCAGGTTGAAACTACTGACCGAGAGATCGATGTTGCCGGTCTTATTACACATGCATTGTGGCAATCAGATTTAGAGATTTCATTCTTAGGTGTTGCCGGATCTGAGAGAGTTCATAAGTTCCGGCATCCACTTCCAACAGATGCGGTAGTTGGCAATCGAGTTTCTGCATCTATCTGCGCAAAACGAAAAGGTTTGATCGCCTCGGTTACACGCATTGTTACTTTTGGGCCAGTGAGTGAATCAATGCTGCACGACTATGAATCGATAGTGAGAGTTGAAGCGGCAATGTTTGATGCAACGATCGTTGGATCGCCATTCTCAGCTCCAATTGATGCAGCAATTGCGGCCTACCCTGCCCATGGTTTTGCCAGTGACGAATGGACTCAGCACCATCAGGGCGGTCCAACTGGATACCTCCCGCGAGACTGGCCGGCTAACTCGGCAACAACGCGTTTAATTGCCCAGAATCAGCCCATTGCATGGAATCCAACGGGTAAAGGCTTCAAAGCTGAGGACACAATCCTTGCAACCATTGGCGGTATCCAGATTGTGAGTGTGGATCCAGACTGGCCACAGCTAGAGATTGCGGGCAGGATGCGCCCGGCGCTTTTGCAGCGCTAGCTCTTACTGCATCACGGTCAGATAACAAAGCCTTAGAAATACCCCTTTTCTCATTGACGGCATAGCGCTTTGGTAGCACACTCTGCCAAGAGGTCTTACCACTGGGGGTTGAATGAGCACTGTCGCTCTGGTCGCATTAGCGCGTCCAACATTTGATCTGGCCTGTGCGCAGGCAAATTTTGATAGTGCCAGGGCTTTGCTTATCGAGCTCGGAGCCCAAGTGGTCGGACCAGCCGAACTCGTCATGACCCCTGAGGACGTAACTGCTGTAAAACTACCTGCAGCCGATCTTCATATTCTCTTTATGGCCTCATTTTCAGATGCATCACCTGCAGTAGATCTCTTAGGAAATGTGAAAGGTCCGATTCTTGGATGGTCGATGCGTGAACCAGGTGCGATAGGTGAGCGACTTAAATTGAACTCCATGTGTGGAGTAAATCTTGCTGCACATGCCCTTATGAATGTTGGCCAATCCATCCGCCATATTCATGGCAACGCCGATGAACCTGCAGTGCGCCAAGCAATCACCGCAGCGCTCGCAGGAAATTTGCCTACTGCACATGCGCCTAAAGAAGTCAGTGGTGAGTTTGCTTCCAACGAAAAAGTAGATGCAGCGTTTGCTTGGTTAAAAGGTAAAAAGATCGGCGCAGTGGGGGATGCACCAAATGGTTTTACTCCCTGCGTATTCGATGGCCCGCAGTTAAAGCAACTTTTTGGTTTAGATGTTCGTCAGATAACTATCGATGATGCATTTGGAAAAATCTCTGAAGTAAAAGATGATGCCCGCGAATTAGCATATGCACGCGCAGTAGCTGCACAACCCTCACTTGCATCAGTTAATGTTGCAGAAGCCAAAAAAGTTTCTGGTGTTGAAGTTGCTTTGGATAAATGGCGTGAACAAGAGTCCCTAGATGCGATTGCAATTCGATGCTGGCCTGAATTTCCAACTGATTTAGGTGCGTGTATCTGTTCATCACTCGGGCGTTTATCAGATCGCGGCACTGTCACGACTTGCGAACGCGATGTTTTAGGTGCAGTCACAATGATGATTTGTGAGTCTTTAGGATCAGATGAAAACTATCTTGTAGACATTGTTGATCTAGATGCTGCACAAGGTTTAGTTCGTTTATGGCACTGCGGATCAGCGGCCACCAAGTTAGCTGCCGATCCAATAAAAGCTACGCAATCAACCCACTGCAATCGCAAACTAGGCGTTGCAGGTAATTTTCCGCTTAAGACCGGACCAGTCACACTGTTTCGACTTGATCGGGATGTAGATCCGAGTAATCGCACGGGTTTACGCATGGTTGTGAGCCGAGGGGAATCGATCCCTGCTCCCAATCACTTCCAAGGCAATACAGCAACGGTCGTCACTCAACCTGACGCAGCTGCTTTAGTGAATGGAATAGTCACTGGCGGATATCCGCATCACTTGGTCATTTCATGGATCGATGTGAGACCGGGCCTTCGCACAATGGCGCAAAAGTTAGGGATCCCCCTCACTGAATGGTAAGTCAACCCAATAAACCCTCGACAGTTAAGGACTACACAGATGAAAGCTAAAGGAATCACAGCCTTCAGCGCACGTCGCTTTGGAGCAGTAGTAGCAGTTGCATTCGCACTTGTAGCTACAACGCTTCCATCAGCAACGGCCGCTGGAGAAGTATTCGGTAAGGCATGTACAACAGAAGGCATCAGCACCGGACAAAGCACAACATCCCTCATTTGTACTATGGGATCAAATGGCAAACTTACGTGGACCCGCGTTCGTTTGGGTTCTAACTCTGCAAAGCCAGTAGCTGCACTTAAGGCACAACCAGGAACAATTGAGTTCCATCACTGGCGTCCAGAAGACAAGGTAGTACTTCAATCAATTATCGATAAGTTTGAAGCACTTAACCCTGGCGTCCACATCAACCAAGTCATCATGAACTCAGTTGATTACACCAACTTGGCATATGCAAAGATCAGCGTTAACAACAAGGCTGCACTCTTTGTAACTAGCCGTGGTGGACAGTTTGATCAGTTCTATAAGGGTGGTCTTTTGAAAGATATTTCAAGCAACCGCTATGTGAGCCAGAATGTTATTGCTAGCGCATTAACACCGGCAACAGTAAATGGCGCCGTCTACGGAGTTCCATACCAATCACTCTTTAACAATCCACTATATAACGCAGAGATGTTTGCAAAGTATGGTTGGACTGTTCCTAAGAACTGGACCGAACTACTTGGTTTCTGCAAGGCAGTTAAGGCAAAGGGAATTATTCCATTTGCTTGGCCAGCAGCAACTCGCGGTAACGCGGGTCAGATCATGAACTCATTCTTGATGAACTCAGCTCCCGATCTAGCAACTCTTACTGCACGTATCGCAGCTATTGATACAGGCAAGGCAGATCTAACCTCTGACTGGTTCGTTGATATTGCCAAGAAGTACAAGGCTATGAATGATGGCGGTTGCTTCCCAGATAACGTCACTGGATACAACGACACTGTTGCACCAGCAGATTTTGCTTCAGGCAAAGCTGCAATCTATCCAACTGGCACATTTGGTATGAGCACAGTTACAAAGCTCAATCCAAGCATGGCCGGCAAGATGAAGATGATGTCCATGATTACTGTTGATACGAAGCCTTTGTATCAAGGAATCACTAACAACACTTTCATTCTCAGTGTTAACGCTAAGTCAAGTTCACGCGATCAGAGCATTGCAAATGCATTCTTATCATTCCTTGCAACTGCCCCTATCGCACAGGAGTATGCAGTTGGAACGTCACAGCACGTTTCAATCATCAACGTTGACTATGCAGCCAACATTGATCTACTCAATACATCTGACATCATGGGTAAGAAGCTTTTACTTGCACCACGCTTCTTGTTCGTAAATGTCGGTACAGTTCGTAACCCACTCGAAGATGCATTAATTGCTATCGGTGGTGGAGCAGATATTACCAAGACACTAGCTGATACATCTAAGACAATTAAACAAAGTCTGGGTGCTTAATTAGCAATACGCTAACTAACCAGAACTCCCTTGCCACTAAAAGTGGCAAGGGAGTTGCTGGGTTGCGTACATTTAATATAAAGAAAACTGAGTCTCGTGTGCTAATTGCTATGGCGTTCCCGGCTTTTGCAATTTACGCATTTCTTTACCTTTATCCCTCTCTATCAAATGTCTATTACTCTTTTCAGCGCTGGGATGGCGTAACAAAGCCAGAATTTGTAGGACTTCATAATTTTACCTATCTAGCCACAAATGATGACTTGTTTATGAAAGTGCTCGGAAATAACTTTAGATTCTCATTTATAGTCGTTATTTTTCAAACGCTGCTCGCACTATTATTTGCAACTTTCTTGTTAAAGAACACCAAAACTTCCATTGCACTTAGAATTGTCTTTTTCTTCCCAACTATTCTCTCGTCAGTTTCAGTCGGATTAATCTGGAATTTTTTGTACGACCCTAATTTTGGGTTTATCAATGCGATCTTGAAATCAGTAGGTATCCCTGGCCTGAACTGGCTGGGTGACACCAGATACTCTCTTTATGCAATCGCTCTGACTCAAGTCTGGTTCCACACGGGTCAGATGGTGGTTATCTATGTTGCCGGCTTACAGCAGATCCCACAGGAGCTTTATGAAGCCGCAGAAGTAGATGGCGCTTCACGTTGGCAGCAGTTTAAAAACATAACCTGGCCAATGGCCCTACCAACAACTGCTGTAGTCGTTGCCTATACGACGATTCAAACTTTTAGAGCTTTTGATCTGGTGTATTCCATGACGCAAGGTGGACCACTAAATTCATCAGACATGCTTGTCACGCTTATTTATAACACGGCATTCTCAAGCTACAAGTGGGGATATGCCTCAGCACAGTCAATTATTTTAGTCTTTGTAGTTTTGTTACTCACCTATCTTCAGCGCCGAACATTGCGCCTTAATACTGGAGAAAAATAGATGTTCTACAAAGTATTCAAAAACACTTTACTTACACTATTTGCAGCGGCAGTTTTGATTCCAAGCTCGATAGTTATTTTAGGTTCGTTTAAAGATGATCTTGAGATTTATACTAAGCCGCTAGCCTTACCTAAGCACTGGAGTCTTAAGAATTTCCATACGTTAATCGAAACTGGAAATGTTTTTACGCCATTTAAAAACAGTGTGATTGTCGCAATCTTTTCAGTGGGAATTACTCTTTTCTTTGCAAGTATGGCCTCATACATGATTGCTAGATCAACAACTGTCACTGGTAAATTCTTATTTCTTTTGTTTGCCATTGGTTTAGCGATTCCTGGGCAAGTTAACATTATCCCTATCTATCATTTATTTGTTCAGTTGCATTTAACTAATTCTCTGATTGGTTTGATCTTGGTCAATATTGCGCTGACGCTACCCATATCTATCTTTATCTTGACAGCATTCTTTAAAGACTTATCCCGCGAAATGTTTGAAGCCGCAGCAATTGATGGAGCTGGACACTGGCGAATTTATAGATCTTTAGCTCTACCTTTGTGTCGTCCAGCTTTGGCTGCAACGGGCATTTTTCTCTTCGTAATCTGTTGGAATGATCTCTTGTATCCACTCATGTTAATCAGCGAATTAGACAAGAAGACGCTTCCATTGACACTCATTGATTTCCGCGGCGAATATGCCACAAGTTATAGCATGCTGTTTACTGCAGTGCTGGTGGCTTCTATTCCAATGGTCATTATGTATCTGACCATGCAACGGACGTTTGTTGCAGGCCTAACTGCTGGCGCCGTGAAAGGATAAGACATGAGTATTGATACACCAATCGCACCGCAACGGGCCGCACGTATTGCATCCCAACTGATTGAGTTGATAGATATACAAAAATTAAACCCTGGGGATCGCTTGCCGCCCGAGAGAGCATTGGCTGACTTGCTAGAAGTGAGTCGTCCAAGTCTGCGCGAAGCTTTGCATATTTTGCAGGCACAGGGCCTAGTCCACATTAAGCATGGCCAAGGAACCTTTGTTCAAGAACCAATCGTTGCTCAGGAGCTTCGGGCTTCGATGATGTCTACGACTCACGGACTAAATGAGCTCTTTGATGCACGCGAAGTTTTAGAGGTACCGGCATCTAAGTGGGCTGCAGTTAAAGCCAGCAAAGAAGATCTTCGTTTGTTGCGCGCAACGTTGAATCAAATTGATACAGTGACTTCCATAAGCCCAATTGATTTTGATCAACTTCAGATTTTAGATGCCAAATTTCACTTAACAATTGTTGGAATTGCTGGCAATCGATTTATTAATCAGACGCTTAATGTTTTGCAAGATGTTATGAAAATGTCGATGGAAACAACTCTACGTCTGCCAGGACGTTCGGACGTTTCACGCAATGAGCACAATGGAATTCTTGCTGCAATCGAAGCTGGAAATGGTGATCTAGCTTCGCGATTAACTCTTCAACACATCACAGGTGCCCGTGCAGTGGCACTTGCAGATGCCAGTGAAAAGAATCAGCATTGAGCAGCATTGAAGTTGTATGTGTTGGTGTCATAACTATTGATACGGTTGCACTTGTCGATACTTATCCCGATGAAGATGAGAGAGTAATTGCGAAGGGAATTGTACGAGCAGGCGGGGGTCCGGCCGCCGTTGCTGCAGTGACACTGGCTCGGCTAGGTGTTAAGACTGCAATCGTTGGAACTATTGGTGATGATGCAGATGGTGTCGAAGTTTTAAGAATATTTGCTGATGAAGGAGTAGATACATCTGGTATTTCAATTGGCTCAAGTCCAACAGCGGGAAGCGTGATCGTTGCATCACGTGCATTTAACTCTCGATCAATAAGCACGCGTCAGCCAGTGAAATCGGAAGAAATAAACAGTGCGGCAAAAGAGTTAATCCAAAACGCCAAATATGCACATGTGGATCATGTGGGTATTACAAAGTTAAAGCCCGCCGGAATTTCACGAGGCCGTGGCCCGTTAATCTCTTTTGATGCCGGTTATGGCGTTGAAACCTTTGATACTGCTGCAGTTGATCTATTTGTCCCAACTGATCGCCAGATGGCACTTCGCCACCCAGCTCAAAACCTGGAAAGTGCGCTAAAAAGTGATGCACTCTCTGCTCAGAATGTTGTAGTTGCTACTCAAGGCTCTAAAGGAAGCAGCGGATATTCAGTAGCTACTGGCTTAGTAACTACTGCTGGATTTGCTGTCGATGTTGTGAGCACGCTGGGCGCAGGCGATGTTTTTCATGGCGCGCTAGTGGCCCATCTCATTCAAGGTTTTTCACTGCAAGAGGCGATGCAACGTTCTAATGCAGTTGCTGCGCTATCGTGTCGTGGCCTTGACGCCCAATCAATGATTCCAACAACCCTTGAGCTCAATGCATTTTTGGAGGCAAATAAATGAGAGCACCTTTAACTAAATTGGCACGTCCAACTGGTGCACTTGCGATGGTTGCAGTTGACCAACGAGAGGCTCTTCGTGGAATGTTTGCAGCCCACCAATCAACTCCTGTGCCAGACTCACAATTAACGCAGTTTAAAGTTGATGTTGCTCGCGAGCTTTCACCTTTTGCATCTGCATTACTTGTAGACCAGGAGTTTGGTATCGATGCGATTATTAATCAAAAAGCATTGCGTGGAAGTTGTGGATTAATAGCTGCAGCTGATTTATTAGTTGGGCCTCCTGGTGGAGCTGCAACAGATACTGCAATAGATCCAGATGTAGATCCACTACGCATGCGAGATATCGGAAGCGTTGGATTGAAGTTTTTGATTCTGTGGCGCAATGATGAATCTCCTGATGTTCGCGCAAATCTTGTGGAGGAGTTTAATAAACTTTGTGGGAGCTCTGGCCTGCCTTCAATTATCGAAATTATCGTTAAGCCGCCTACTGATTCATCAAGAAGCTTTAATCGTGAAGAGGAGTTAATTACCGCGGCAAAAGAGGCAGCGGATTGGAAGCCCGACTTATATAAGGCCGAGGTTCCATTTCATGGCGAAGGTGACCTGTCTGCAATTACAAAGAATGCCGAGCGAATCTCAGAGGCAATCGGATCTCCATGGGTTGTACTTTCCAATGGCGTGAAGCAGCCATTCTTTAAAGATGCCGTTAAGGCATGTGCAATCGGTGGAGCCAGTGGATTCTTAGCCGGCCGCGCAGTGTGGGCAGATATTGTTGGCTCATCAGATATTCCTAAGGCATTGCGCGAAGTATCAATCCCTCGCCTTGAAGCTTTAGCCGAAGTAGTTGATACCTATGCCAAGCCTTGGTCTAGCTGATAATTAGCCCCACAACTCTTTAATCTCAACGACTCGGCCCTCGTTAATGCTCTTATGAGCGGCAAGGCCAGTGACAACACTTGTAACGCCATCAGCAAGAGTGACTTCGGCAGGTGTTGAGTTAAGAATCGCATCACGGAACTTTACGTGTTCAATATACGACGCCCCATAATGGTGACCAAGGTATTTAACATCTAAGTCATAGACAAACTTAATTTCACTTCCTTTACCGGTACCTTCACCGATTCCCCATCCAGTACGCGTACCCCAATCTTCGCGGCGGGATGTGCGCAGGGTTTGTGAAGGTAAGAAAGATTCGACTTTTCCTTCATCGCCGACGATAGTCAGAATCTCTTTATCAAAGGAGCCTTCACCAAACATGCATAGATCCAACATCGCACGTGCACCATTTGCATACTCAAGCACAACATAGGCGTTATCTAACATATTGGCCTGCTTACCATCATATTTTTCATCTAAGTGATTAACGCTTTGGCCACCTGAAGCAAAAACTCTGACTGGTTGCTGGCCAATTACTAAATCCATCAAATTAAAATAATGACAGCATTTCTCAACTAACGTTCCACCAGTACGTTCTGCAAAGCGATTCCAGTTATCAACCTTTGGATAAAAAGGTTCGCGGTGTTCGCGAATTGAGACTTGTTTTACTTTTCCAACAGCGCCACCTTTAGCGCGTGCAATTGCTTCGGCAACTGGCGGCATAAAACGGTATTCAAGACCCATCCACGTCAGTGCGCTCCGCTGGGACTCCCATTTCACAATTGATTTCAAATCTTCAATAGTTGTCGCTAGTGGTTTTTCAACAAAGACTGCAACATCACTAGCTAAGGCATCTTTTAAAACTTCGGCGTGAGTGTCATTGGGAGTAGAGATAACTACGGCATCGACTAGCCCGCTATCGAGTAGTGCCCGATGATCGCTAAAGACTGCAGCCCCAGGAGCCAGCGCCACGGCCGCTTCTTGCGAGGGCCCATGGGGATCACTAATAGCGGTAATGACCGCCCCACCCATGATCCGGATGTTCTGCATATGCTCGCGGCCCATGCTGCCTGCGCCGATAATGCCGTAACGAAGCTCTGCTTTCATGGCAACAGGTTAGACCACTTGTGGAATTTTGTGCAGGGGGGTAGACGAAACACGCCTAGTTGACTTAGACTCCAGAAAGAGGTCAGACCACTACCCATTGAATATTGCGAGAGGCGAGTCAATTATGGCAATTACTCCACCGCAGTTCTTGCTCCATCACGATGGCGACAATGTCGCTGTTGCGATGACGGATCTGCAACCAGGCATCCTGCAAGGGCGCTCTGTTAAAGAAGGTACCGAGAGCAACGCGGTCTTAAATCATGCGATTCCTCTTGGTCATAAGTTTGCGTTAGCCGACTTATCTGAAGGCGATGCAATTATTAAATACGGCATCAAGGTCGGACTTGCTTCTGCTGCCATTAAAAAAGGCGATTACATTCACACACACAACATGAGGAGTTATCGATGGGAAGCAAGCCGCGCTTAATGGGATACCGCCGCGAAAACGGCACTATGGGTATCCGCAATCACGTCATTATCTTGCCCCTTGATGATCTTTCGAATGCAGCTGCAGAGGCCGTTGCAAAAGTTATTCCGGGCACAATGGCGCTACCACATGCATTCGGCCGTTTGCAGTTTGGTGATGATCTGCAACTAACTTTTGATACGTTAATTGGAACTGGCGTTAATGCAAACGTTGCTGCTGTCGTTGTCATTGGTATCGAACCAAAGTGGACTCAAAGAGTTGCAGATGGAATTGCAGCTACTGGAAAGCCTGTTGCTGCATTTTCTATTGAAGGCAAAGGTGACCTACAAGTAATTCAAGAAGCAAGTCGTGTTGCCGCAATGTTCTTACAAGATGCATCTGGTTTAGAACGCGAAGAAACCGAAATGGGCGAGATGATTATGTCCATCAAGTGCGGAGAGTCAGATACAACGTCTGGTCTTGGCTCTTGCCCAACTACTTCTCAAGCAGTTGATCGCTGGGTTGAGGCTGGTGGATCAGTATTCTTTGGTGAAACATCAGAGCTAACTGGTGGCGAGCACCTCATTGCCGAGCGTTGCATTGATGCGCCAACCCGTGACTTGTTCCAACTGACATATGACAACTACATTAAGGTTATTGAAGCGACTGGTGCAAACCTTCTTGGCTCACAGCCAACGCAAGGCAATATTGCTGGCGGCTTAACAACTATTGAAGAGAAGGCACTTGGAAACATTGCTAAGACTGGTTCAGTGCCAGTTATTGGCGTCCTTAAGCCTGCTCAAGCGCCAGATCCAAAGAAGAAGGGTCTGTATTTCATGGATTCATCGTCTGCTGCAGCTGAGTGTGTGACTTTAATGGCAGCCGGCGGAGCGGTAATTCACTTGTTCCCAACAGGTCAAGGAAATGTAATTGGAAATCCAATCATTCCTGTATTGAAGTTAACTGCAAACATCAAGACTGCAAAGTCAATGACTGAGCACATGGATCTAGATGTTTCGGGTCTACTTCGTTATGAATATGACTTAACTAAAGCAGGGGACATGATGATGGAAGTCATCTATAAGACAATTAATGGTCGTCTCTGCACAGCTGAAGTTATGGGTCACCGCGAGTTTACATTCACAAAGTTGTATATTTCTGCGTAATGATTCTTATCTCTGAAGATGTATGGGGAACTCCCTTCCAAGACCTGGAGGGGAGTTTTCCCATTATCCGAAATGATGATTTGTGGAATGATCCTGAAAAACTCAAAGCTTCACTCAAAGATGCCACAGCTTTAGTTGTCCGTAATAGAACAAAAGTAAGTGCCGAAGTAATTGCTGCTGCGCCACATTTAAAAGTAATTGCGCGCGCAGGAGTAGGACTAGACAATATTGATATTAAAGCCGCTGATGCAGCTGGAGTAGTTGTGGTCGCAGGTCTTGGTGCCAATGCAGTCAGCGTTGCTGAATTAACTCTTGGCCTTGCACTCTCTTTACTGAGAAATATTCCTAGCCATGATGGTGCAACTCGTGCAGGAGGTTGGGTTCGTACACCGGGCCGCGAATTATCAGGACTTACGTGGGGTTTACTAGGCTGCGGTGCAACTGGCTTAGCAACCGCTAAATTACTTCAGGGATTTGGCTGCACAATTATTGGGTTTGACCCTTATGCAAAGAATTTACCAAATGTAGAGCTTATAACTTTTGACGATGTTTTAAAGCGCAGTGATGTTGTCAGTATTCATATGCCATCAACACCAGAAACCAATGGGACTATTAATTCCAAAACTCTTTCGCTAATGAAATCAGATGCTGTCATAGTTAACGTAGGTCGTGGTGAAGTTATTAATGAAGCCGATCTCATGCAAGCCTTGAAAAATAAGGTGATTGCTGGAGCTGCCCTCGATGTTCGCGCTGTTGAGCCTGCGATTACAGGTGAGATGGAGACAATTCCTAATGTGATTCTGACTCCACACGTCGCTGGCATTACTAGTGAAAGCCAGTTACGAATCAATCAAATCTTGGCAAGCAATATTGCGCTTGTACTGCAGTCGAAAGCGGCTACACATGCAGTTGGAGCCTTAAAAGTAAGCAGCAACTAATGCCACAACTAAGGGTAGGAAGTGCGATTACTACGGCTCAATCACTATTAGTGGCCGCAGGCGTTAAACCAGGGCATGCATTAACAACTGCGCGTTGCATTGTCGCAAGTGATCGATGGGGTATTGGCAGCCATGGCCTTATGCGGCTTCCATTTTATTTATCACGTTTACAAGCTGGTGGAATTAATCCGCACGCTGATTTAAAGCTGGTCACTGATCTACCGAGTCTCGTCGTATTCGATGGCGCAGATGGTCTTGGGCACTGGCAATTACAGCATGCTGCAGAAGTTGCGGCACAGCGCGCGTTAATAAATGGAATCGCAGCAGTTGGTGTTGGAAGATCTAATCACTGCGGTGCGCTTGGCATATATGTATGGCCGATGATTAATCGCGGCTTAGTTGGAATTGCATTTAGTACCGGCCCTGCAGTCATGCCACCATGGGGTGGCGACAAACCACTTCTTTCAACTTCACCAATTGCTGCCGGCATTCCTACCAACCCACCAACTGTTGTAGATCTAGCGACCAGCGCAGTTGCTCGCGGAAAGATTCAAGCAAAAGCGCAAGCCGGTGCAGAGTTAGAGCCAGGTTGGGCATTTACAAAAGATGGTGCACCAACGCTAGATGCTAAAGAAGCACTAGCTGGAATGTTAGCTCCGCTTGGAGGCGCAAAAGGTTATGCAATCGCAGTTCTGGTTGAGTCATTAACTGGGATGCTCATTGGTCCAGCATTATCGAAAAATATTCCAGATATGTTTGCCGCAGAACAAGATGCATTACCTCAAGAGATTTCACACTTTGTCATAGCAATTGATGCTTCAAAACTCTCAGTTGACGGAGTCAATACACGAACTGAGGATTTTGCTGCAGAAGTGAGCAAAGCAGGGGGTCGTCTACCAGGAGCTCATCGTGTTAATCCAGAGAAGTTAGTTGATTCAGATGAAATAACTATCACAGATCAGGTTTCAACCCAATTAGCTGCATGGTCCACCAAGTTAGGACTCTAAAATGAAAAAAACTTTACCTGGCTTGGCTTTGATTGCAGCAGTTGTTGCCGTTGCTTTTGAGATTCATAATCTGCAACCAGCTATAAGTCCGCTAGCTCTTTGTGTTGCCTTCGGTTTTCTTATTGCCAATTTTGCTTCTTGGCCCAGCTTTGCAAGTGATGGCACCGCTCTTGCTAGCAAGAAGTTAATGCGTATCGGAGTTGCATTGCTAGGCGCTCAAGTAAGTGTTATTTCGCTAAAAGCTATAGGAGTAAAAGGTGTGATTACGGTAATCCTTGTAGTCAGTTTTACGATCTTTGGAATTCTTGGTCTGTCCAAACTCTTTAAGATGACGGGTGAGTTAGGTCTATTAATCGGTGTTGGCTTTGGAGTGTGTGGTGCTACTGCAGTTGCAGCAATCCGACCTCAAACTCGTGCAACACAAGAAGAGACGTCATATGCAATTGGATTAATCTCTTTATGTGGAACGCTTTCAATTTTCGTTTTACCATTCTTGGGCCACCTCATGGGTTTAAGTGATCAAACCTTTGGTGCATGGGCAGGAGCTGCAGTACACGATGTAGGTCAAGTAATTGCAACTGCGTCGGTATGGAGCGATGATGCCGTTAAATCGGCAGTCGTAATAAAACTTGCTCGTGTGTGTTTATTGGCACCTATCGTTTTAATTCTCTCGATTCGCCACCGTCGTTATTTAACTTCACAAGGTGAGAGTGCGACTAATAGCGCAAAAGTACCTTTGATCCCATTTTTTGTTCTTGGTTTTATCGCCGTTGCGATTCTGCAAAATACATTTGATTTACCAACGCGCTTACACGATGATATTGTCTTAACTAGCAAACTATTATTGGGCGCAGGACTTGTAGCCCTTGGTTCAGGGGTTCGCTGGAAAGCTATTCGCGCTATTGGACCTCGCCCTATGCTTATGGGTCTTATGGCCTGGGTTATTGTTGGTGGCGTCGCACTTGCTGCAGTAAGGATTACAGGTATTTGACGATACCCCTGGGGTTTGCGAACTTCTAGATTAATTAGGGAGATAGATATGTGTTCACGTGTTACATGCAATCGATGCAATAAGGCAACATGGTCTGGTTGTGGCAACCACATCGAAGAGGCACTTGCCGGTGTACCTGAAGAAGAGCGCTGCCAAGGAGATCACAAGGATCCTGCGAAACCAGGGTTCTTAAGCAGGCTTTTCGGCAACAAGACCTGAAGTACATTCAGTGGAATCTAGGGGGCTGAGACCTCTTTTTGCAGGTAGGTGAGTGTAAAAGTATCCAATTCGTTACATATTTTACCTATCCGCGGAGAGGTCTTACCAGTAGATTTCCGAGAATCATCAGGTATTGCACCCTTCAAGATCTGATGACCCTTAGAAAGTCTTATCTCTAGAGAAAAGGAAAATAATGTCAGAAGCAAATAATGGCATTTCCCGTCGTTCAGTACTTAAAGGTGCTGCAATCGGTGGAGCTGGACTAGTCGCTGGTGGATCACTTCTTGCTGGTTGCGGAAAGAAGAAAGTTGCCGGAGACGTTCACTACACAATTCGTGGAAATCTAAGTGATGCTGGTGCAAAGATTAATATCGCAGTCAACGATGCATATACAAAGAAGACTGGTAACAAAGTTATTTCACAGGCAGTTAACTCAGATGACTTCCAGAATAACTTCGTTCAAATCATGCAGGGAACACCTGATGATGCATTTGGTTGGATGGCCGGATGGCGTACCAATTCACGTGCTGATGCCGGACTTCTAGCTGATGTTTCAGATCAGGTAAAGGCATTAGGTAGTTCACTATCTGCAGCAGCAATTCAGGGTGCTACAAATCCAACTGATGGAAAGCAATACATTGTTCCTACAACTTATTACCCATGGGGACTTCACTACCGTAAGTCAACTATGACAGAGCTCGGACTTAATCCTGAGAGCATTGCAACATGGGATGACTTGATCAAGTTGTGCGAAGCAACAAAGAAAAAGGGTCTAGTTGGATACGCACTTGGTGACAAAGGCGGCTGGGAAGCGATGGGCACATTTGATATCCTTAACATGCGTCTTAATGGATACCAATTCCATATCGACTTACTCAATGGAAAAGAGAAGTGGACTGATGCCAAGGTTGTAGATGTATTTACACACATGGGTCAATTGATTCCTTACATGAACAAGAATGTCCTAGATATTTCATGGGATGGCATGCGCGATCTTCTACTACAGAAGAAGTGCGGCGCCATGATGATGGGTTCATGGTTTGCTACCGACTTTAAGGCTAAGTCACAAGCAGATTATGACGATCTATGGATCGTTCCATTCCCAGAAATCAATCCAGAGCACGGTATTGACTCAATCGATGCACCTCTTGACGGTATTTCAGTGGCCAAAAACGGAAAGAACCCAGAAGGCGGTGCAGATCTTGCACAGTTCTGGGGATCAAAGGAAGGTATCGATGCAGCAGTTGCTGCTGGAGATACAAATATTTACATCAGTAGCGATTTCGATACAACTTCTTATGATGCATTCAACAAGCAGAAGCTTGCAGTTCTTGGTGCAGCTAAGAATATCGGCTTCTTCCTAGACCGCGATACTCGCGGTGACTTTGCTGGTCCAGTTGTTGGTCCAGCAATTCAGAGTTTCCTTAAGAATCCAAAAGATCTAACAAAGATTCTTGATAATACTCAAGCACAATGGGATGCGCTACCTGCACTTTAATTCGTTTTAATTAACGACTTAGACTAAGGTTAAGAAATGAAAACGGCGGCTGTGAACAAAAAAGTTCGCAGCCGCCGTTCCCTTTCCCGGAATGATCGGTTGACGCTCGCTGCATTTATAGGTATCCCAACTTTGATGCAGATAATTTTCTTATGGCTACCTGCTCTAATCACAATCGTTCTTTCATTCACATATTGGAACGGCATTAATGTCAGTGACATCAAGTGGGCTGGTCTTGCCAACTACAAAAACATATTTTTTGGTACACCAGTCTTTTATGATGCTTTAAAAAACAACATCATTTGGTTGTTATGGTTTACATTTCTTGCGACACCCCTTGGAATTTTGTTGGCTTATCAAATTGATCGCAAAATCAAAGGTCATAAGATTTATGAAACCATTTTCTACATCCCTGTAGTTCTTTCATTAGCAATTATCGGAATTATCTGGAACTTCATGCTCCAGCCTGGTGGCTTCGTGCAAGGTGTGATGGGTAGAGATATTGGAAACGCTGTATCAATCTGGGGTAACTACAGCATTAATACCTATGTGATTATGGGCGTTGCCTCATGGCGCCACATCGGTTACATCATGTTGCTTTACTTAGCTGGCTTAAAGTCGGTAGATCCTTCCCTTCGTGAGGCATCTGCAATCGATGGCGCAACTGAGTGGCAGACCTTTAGAAAGATTGTCTTACCAACTATGCGGCCAGTGAACATTATTATTGTTGTTATTACGATTATCGAATCTCTGCGTGCTTTCGACCTTGTTTACATCATTTATGGCACCAGTACGGCATGGCCATTGCTCAATATTTTGGTCTTCCAGAACTTTGCAGGACAGGGCATTTCCATGAAGGGTGCGGCGTATGCCGTGATCCTCCTGGTGCTGTGCATTGGGCCAATCCTGCTCTACCTCCGCAATGTTTTTAAGGAGGACCTCAAGTGAGTACCACTATCGTCCAAAATAAAGAGTATAGGAATAAGCAAAAAAGAAAAGATAACTTTATTTCTGCTTTTATTGGCTTCTTTGCTTTTGTTTGGATCTTTCCAATCCTCTGGACAGTGTGGACGTCATTACGTCCCTATAACGACATTATTTCCTATGGCGTATTTTCTTGGCCAAGGCATTTAAATCTAAATAATTACTTCCACGCTTTCCAAGTAATGGGATTAACTCATTACTTCTTAAATACCTTGTATGTGACCGTGCCTGCAGTTGTTCTAACTTTGTTCTTAGGTTCACTCATCGCCTTCGTAGTGTCACGTTACTCATTTAGATTCAATCTCAGCCTTTTGCTTCTTTTTACAGCTGGCAACATGTTGCCGATTGTTTTGACATACATTCCAGTTTTCTGGCTCTATATCAAAATCGGTGATCTTTTTGGTAACCGTTCATTGTTGTATAACAACTATCTTGGAATCGTTCTTGTACACGTAGCCTTCCAAGTTGGTTTTGCTACTTTCGTTCTCTCTTCATACATGAAGACTGTTCCCAAGGAAATTTCTGAGTCAGCAATCATTGATGGCTGCTCAGTATTTAGGCATTATTGGAACGTTATGTTGCCGTTGCTTCGCCCACCTCTAGCGGCCCTTGGCGTGTTAATGAGTTGCTGGATTTACAACGACTTTTTCTGGGCCTTAATTTTGATGTCTCAAGATTCTAAGCGTCCAGTCACTTCAGCTCTGCGCCAACTTCAGGGTCAGTATGTGACTGACTTTAACTTGCTAGCTGCAGGTGCCAGCATTGTTGCTGCGCCAACCATTATTCTTTTCCTAGTTCTGCGTAAGCAGTTCGTTTCAGGTCTCACCCTCGGCTCAACTAAAGGATAAATATGAAAGCCATTCAGATCACCGCATTCGGTGGTCCAGACTCCATGCACCTAGTCGACCTTGTAGACCCAGTTGCGAGCGAGGGTCTTGAGGTTATCGATGTAACTGCTATTGGAATTAATTATGCAGATACGCACCAAACTGAAAACTCTTATCTATCTCCTCAGACTCTTCCATTAGTACCAGGAATTGAAGTAGTCGGTACAACATCCACAGGTCGTCGGGTGTTAGCACCTGTTGCAAGTGGGGGATATGCCGAAAAAGCTTTAGCGTATTCAGCGGCGATGATTGATATCCCTGAAGGTGTTACTGATTCACAAGCGTTATGCATGTTAGTTCAAGGCTCAACTGCATGGCATATTTTAAAAACTGTTGGACATGTTAAGCCAGGTGAGAGCGTTGTGATTCACGCAGCTGCCGGTGGTGTTGGAACGATTGCAATTCAACTTGCAAAGATGTGGGGAGCAAAAGTTATTGCAGTTGCTTCGACACAAGAAAAACGCGAACTAGCAACGTCATTAGGTGCTGACATTGTTGTAGATGCAACAGTTGCAGATTTAGCTGGCGCTATTAAAACCGCAAATGGTGGTAAGCGCGTAGATTTAGTTTTAGAGATGGTCGGCGGCACAACTTTCGATCAGAGTTTGGACGTACTGGCTCCATTTGGTCGTTTAATTACATATGGAATGGCATCACGTACTGCGCCAACACCTATTCATCCAGGTTCGTTAATGGGTGGCTCTAAAACAATTACAGGTTTTTGGCTTTCTCACTGCTTCGGTAACAAAGAGTTAATGAACGATGTCATTGAAGAACTCTTTGATTTAGTTAAATCTGGAAAGCTGCATCCAGTTGTCGGAACGAACTTTCCTTTGAGTCAGGCGGTGCAAGCCCACCAGGCGATGCTGGCCCGCACAACAACGGGGAAAATAACCCTCATTCCTGGCCAATAACACTAGGGATTTTTCGAAAGAGCGCACCTGCCTGTACGCTGAAGCATTCGATCAGCGCCCCCCTAGCTCAGTTGGTAGAGCGTTTCCATGGTAAGGAAAAGGTCACCGGTCCGATTCCGGTGGGGGGCTCGAAAGAGCTCCTTCACTAGACGGGGATCTTTTCAAAGCACACCCCTGGCGGGGTAGCTCAGCTTGGTAGAGCAAGCGGCTCATAATCGCTGTGTCGTGGGTTCAAATCCCGCTCCCGCTACTAGTTCCACCCGCGCGAATTTCGCGCATTGAGAGGCCTCGGGTAACCTAAGCCCCTCGGTAACCAATGAAGGAGTAAGACCATGGCAAGTAAGAGCGCGGACGTACGTCCAAAGATCACCATGGCCTGCGTTGATTGCAAAGAGCGCAACTACATCACGAAGAAGAACCGTCGCAACGATCCAGACCGTATGGAGCTTAAGAAGTTCTGTCCACGTTGCAAGTTGTCTACGCTTCACCGCGAAACCCGCTAATGATCAATCCCGATTCGGTCGGGCGCACTTTTAACGGTGCAGATTTAATTACCGTTACACAATCTGAGATTGATTCCTTTGCAGCAGTCATCGGCGAAACTAAAACATCTGTTGCGCCTCCAACTTTTTCTATTCGCATCTCACTTTCACAGTATGAATCGATTCTGACGCAGCCAGAGATTGGCGTTGACTGGACTCGTCTGGTTCATGGTGACCAGAAGTTTGAAATTCATCGACCAATTGTTGCCGGCGATACCTTCACATGCTCGGCAACTATTGAAACACTAAGAGTCGCAGCTGGAAATGAAATTATAAGCGTGCGCTCTGATTTACATAATGGAACCGAATTAGTTGTTTCATGCTGGTCAACTTTGGTTGTACGCGGATGATTCAAATCGGTACGGTATTAGATGAGCATGTCTTCACTATAGATCGTGCTTTGCTAAAGGCTTATGCCGATGCCAGCGGCGATCAAAACCCAATTCATCAAAACGAAGAGTTCGCGCTATCGGTTGGCCTACCAAATGTGATTGCTCATGGAATGCTAACAATGGCATTAGCTGGTAAATATGTAAGTGACTGGGCTGGCGGTTCAGCGAATGTAAAAGAGTTCTCGGCCAGATTTATTAAGCCCGTTATAGTTCCTGCAGGTGAAACCGTAGATTTAACTGTTAGCGCAACAGTGGTTGAAATTAATGGCGATCAGATTAAATTAGATATCGTCGCAACGTCGGCCGGAGTAAAGGTCTTAGGAATGGCAAAAGCAGTAGTAATTAAATGAGCGCTCCTGCATCAGTCATTGAATTAGCAAATGCTCGAATTCAAGCGCGAGAAGCTAAAGATTTTTCACTTGCCGACAGATTACGAAATTTAATTGCGCAAGCAGGATTTGAAGTGGTGGATGTGGCTGATGGTTACGAACTACGTGAAAAAGCGGCATTTATAACTCTGGCTTTCGCCCGCGACATTCGCCCTATTGATCTAGAGAAAGAGGTATCGGTCGCACTTATTGTCGATGGTTTTACCGATGATGCACTTGAAAGCGTGAATCTGGTTAAGGCCAACAGTGATTGCGGAGTAGTAATTCTTTCAATCGGTGACCCTGGTCGACTAGTTGAAGCCATGGACTCTCGAACGTATTTATTTGCAGTGCAACCTGGTGCTAGTTGGGGTGACTGCGCCAATGCGCTGCTACAAAAAATAGAGAGCCAATTTGTTGTCATGATCGATCCTGCTACTAGGTTTATGGGGGATGCGATCTCACCTGCGATAGAGGAGTTGCAAAAGGGCGAGTTTGTTGCCGTTGGTTGGCGCGGGGGACTCATTGATACCGATAATGAATGGCAGAGTGTTCTCGATAGAGGTCCTGGCGAAGTCGATGTTGTGCACTCCTTCTTTATGGCTTTTAATCGCGAAGCAGTTTTAGAGACAGGTGGATTTAATCTTCGGGCTGTGTACTTTCAAAACGCCGATATTGAGCTTTCATTAAAGATTCGCCAAGCTGGTGGGCGCTTATTGCAGATGGAGTTACCCCTAGAGCTTGGCCGTCATCACGCAATTGAAGATGCCGACCCTGTATATCGAGAGGCACATGCTGCAAAGAATTTAAACCGTCTACTTGAGCGCTTTAAAGGCAAAAGCGCAATTTTGTCTCCCCGCAGGTAACCTTTCTTCATGACCGAGTTATCCAAATACACCAGCTTTCGCGTGGGTGGCCCGGCTACAAAAATTGTTCAGGTATCAACGCAAGCTCAAATTATCGCGGCAATTGAAGATGCGGGTGATACACCAATTTTGATTATGGGTGGTGGCACCAATGTACTCATTGCAGATAAAGGCTTTGAGGGAACTGTCATTCGGATCTCGAATAATTCTGTGCAATCCGAAGTCGATGCTTGTAGCGGTGCAACACTGACTATTGGTGCTGGTGAAGATTGGGATTCATTTGTTCAGACGACAATCACCAGCGGATTTGCAGGACTTGAAACTCTCAGTGGGATACCAGGAACAGTTGGCGCTTCACCGATACAAAACATTGGCGCCTATGGTCATGAAGTATCTGAATTTGTAACTCAAGTTCGGAGCTATGACCGCCAAGAAAAAGCACTAAAAACTTTTACAAACAGTGAATGCCAATTTTCATATCGAAACTCATATTTCAAAGCACACCCAGGGCGGTACGTAGTTCTTGACGTTCAATTTCAGCTTCGCCGAGGCGAATTTAGTGATCCCATTACTTATCTTGAACTTGCTAAAAAGCTTGGTGTAGAACTAGGGGATAAGGCTTCGGTTATTGCAACTCGTGAAGCCGTATTGCAGCTTCGCGCAAGCAAGGGGATGTTGTTAACTGCCGATGATCATGATTCCTGGTCTGCAGGATCGTTTTTTACTAATCCAATTATTTCTCAACAGATAGCAGATACGTTGCCTAATGCTGCTCCTAAGTGGCCACTTAATGATGGCCGTGTAAAGATTTCGGCGGCCTGGCTTATTGAAAATGCAGGAATACATAAAGGTGATGAAGTCGGTGGGGCTCGTATTTCGACTAAGCATGTGCTGGCATTGACTAACTCTGGAGATGCAACAGCCTCAGATATCGCAGAGCTTGCAAAGCGTGCACGAAATCAGGTTAAAGAGATATTTGGAATAAGCCTTGAAGCAGAGGTAAATCTAGTTGGGATCGAGATTTAACCTTCTGTAAGCAGCTTCTTGATGCGGCCAATGCCTTCAACGATGTCGGCATCGCTTGTAGCATATGAAAAACGCAAGTAACCAGAGGGTCCAAAAGCCTCACCCGGTACTGCAGCAACTTCAACTTCATCTAACAAAATAGTTGCAAGCTCGGCTGAAGTTGTTGGAACCTTACCGCGTATAGCCTTTCCAAGTGCGCCTTTAACCGATGGATAGACATAGAAAGCCCCTTGTGGAGTTGGGCAAACGAATCCTGGAATCTCATTGAGCAGATCCACAATTAATTTACGGCGACGATTAAATGCCTCACCCATGGCGTGCACTGCAGATAAATCTCCGCTGACTGCAGCAAGTGCTGCGCGTTGTGAAACGTTTGAAACATTTGATGTTAAGTGCGACTGTAAATTTGTCGCTGCCTTGATTACATCTTTAGGTGCAATCATCCAGCCCACACGCCAACCAGTCATTGCATAAGTTTTTGCAACACCATTTATAATTATGCAGGTGTCTGCAATAGCTGGTACCACTACCGGCATACTTGGTGCGGTTGCACCGTCATATAACAAGTGTTCGTAAATCTCATCGGAGACGATCCAAATATTATTCTTCAGCGCCCATTCACCGATTGCCTTAACTTGCTCAAATGAATAAACAGAGCCAGTTGGATTAGATGGTGAGCAAAATAAAAGCGCTTTAGTTTTTGGTGTGCGTGCAGCCTCAAGTTGCTCAACACTTACTAGGTAGTTTTGCGTTTCGTCGGCAAAAACTTCAACGGAAGTTCCGCCAGCTAATTTGATGCACTCTGGATACGTGGTCCAATAAGGCGACGGCAATAAAACCTCATCACCATCGTCAATGATTGTTGCAAAAGCCTGATACACAGCCTGCTTGCCACCATTTGTTACTAAAACTTGATCAACGGTAATTTCATACTTCGAATCACGTTTTGTTTTCGCAACGATCGCATCACGCAGATCGGGAAGACCTGGTGTTGGCGTGTATCGGTGGTTTGCAACAATGCGTGTTGCTGCTGCAGCGGCCTCGACGATGTAGTCGGGGGTTGGAAAGTCAGGCTCGCCTGCGCCAAATCCAATAACTGGTCGCCCCGCAGCCTTGAGAGCTTTCGCCTTGCCATCAACGGCCAAGGTCGCAGATTCTGCAATCGCAGCGATCCGGGATGAGATTCGAGGTTTCATGGGGCTAAGTCTGCCGCATGTCAGGAGCGAGTTAGACCTAAGGCCCCCCTTGCCCCTACACTTCAACGCTCACGAGGGTTTGCTTTTCCCTATGGTTTTGTCATGCCTTCGTGCGAAGGGCAGTAGCTCAATTGGCTAGAGTTGCCGTCTCCAAAGCGGCCGGTTGGGGGTTCGAGTCCCTCCTGCCCTGCAAGTTGTACACGTACGTAATGAGCGAAGAAATGGAAAGGATTGACGATGACAGAGTCAACTGAACAAGTAGCCGAGAAGCTCGGACTATTTGCGCGCGTCGGCCTTTTCTACCGCCAAGTTGTAAACGAGCTCACCAAAGTTGTATGGCCAACTAGAACACAGTTGACCACTTATACATCTGTAGTTTTGGTCTTCGTAACTTTCATCATCGCCGTTGTTTCATTGCTCGATCTTGTTTTAACCAAGATCGTCTTCTGGGTATTTGGATAAGGAAGACAATGACTGAAGAACAAGATATTTTGACGCCGAAGCCTGATGCTTTTGAGGCAGCACTTGCCGCATCTGCAACCGAGCTGTCAGCGCCAGTTGAGGAAGTTGTAGAGCTTTTAACTTCTACTGAGCCAGAACTTGCGCTCGCATCCGATGAAGATGGCGACATCGAATCCGATGAGAACGATCCAAACGCTGAGTTCCGTCGCACTCTTCGTACTGCACGTGGTGACTGGTATGTAGTCCACTCATACGCTGGCTACGAAAAGAAAGTTAAGGGCAACCTTCAAACTCGTATTCAATCCTTAAATATGGAGGATTACATCTTCCAGATTGAAGTTCCTGAAGAAGAGGTTAAAGAGCTCAAGAATGGCCAGTTCAAGATGGTTAAGCGCAACATCTATCCTTGTTACGTATTAGTTCGCATGGACTTAACTGATGAATCATGGTCGGCAGTGCGTAATACTCCTGGAGTTACTGGCTTTGTTGGCAATGCTCATCATCCAAGCCCATTGAGTATGGATGAAGTTGAAAAGATTTTGGCACCTCGTCCAGTTAAAAAGTCAGACAAGATTGATATCCGACTTATCGACTTTGCAATCGGTGAGTCTGTAACAGTTATGGATGGTCCATTTGCAACGCTTCCAGCTTCGATCTCAGAGATCATGCCAGAGCAGGCAAAGTTGAAGGTTCTTGTCTCTATCTTCGGACGTGAAACACCAGTAGAGCTCTCATTCGCGCAAGTACAAAAGATTTAATTACCACTAGATAACGAAATAGAAAAAAGAGGATAAGAAATGGCACCAAAGAAGAAGGCAACCGGCTTCATTAAGTTGCAGATCCAGGCTGGCGCAGCAACACCTGCACCGCCAGTCGGTCCTGCCCTTGGTCAGCATGGTGTCAACATCATGGAGTTCGTTAAGGCATATAACGCTGCAACGGAGTCTCAAAAAGGTCAGATCATTCCAGTAGAGATCACTGTCTACGAAGATCGCTCTTTTACTTTCATCACTAAGACACCTCCAGCATCACGTTTGATTCTGAAGGCAGCTGGCGTTGAAAAGGGTTCTGCAGTTCCACACAAGACCAAGGTTGCAAACATCACCATGGCTCAAGTTGCTGAAATTGCAAAGCTTAAGATGGATGACCTCAATGCAAATGACATCGATTCTGCTTCACGCATTATCGCTGGAACTGCGCGTTCAATGGGAATCACAACTAACGGATAAATAAATTTCTCCTTCTCACCGTGAGAAAGAGATGTGGGAGGAGCACGCTGCTCCGCTAACCACAAGCCTTATAAGAAAAGGAATGAAATGAAGCGCTCAAAGAAATATATCGAAGCTGCGGCAAAGGTAACTAAAGATCACCTTTACACCCCGCTTCAAGCAGTAACACTTGCTAAGGAAACATCAACAGTTAAGTACAACGCATCTATTGAAGTTGCCCTTGTTCTTGGTGTTGATCCAAAGAAAGCCGATCAAGCAATTCGTTCAACTGTTAACTTGCCACACGGAACAGGAAAGACTGCTCGCGTTTTGGTATTTGCTAACGGAGACAAGGCCGATGCTGCGCGTGCAGCAGGTGCTGACATTGTTGGTGGCGACGAGCTAATCGAAGAAGTTTCAAAGGGCCGTCTTGATTACGACGCCGTTGTTTCAACTCCAGATCTCATGGGTAAGGTCGGTCGCCTTGGAAAGGTTCTCGGACCTCGTGGCTTGATGCCAAACCCAAAGACTGGAACTGTTACAACCGATGTTGCTAAAGCAGTTACCGATATCAAGGGTGGAAAGATTGAATTCCGCGTTGATAAGAACTCAAATCTTCACTTCCTCATCGGCAAGGTTTCATTTACCGCCGACCAGCTTGCTGAGAACTACGCAGCGGCGATGGAAGAGATACTTCGTGCAAAGCCAAACTCTTCAAAGGGTCGTTATATCCAAAAGGCAGTTATTTCAACGACGATGGGGCCTGGAATTGCAGTTGATCCAAACCTCGTTCGTGAGCCTGTAGCTAACTAAGAATTTGACGAGGGTAGGCCAGCCGGCCTACCCTGAGCCCATAACCAAAGACCGCAGGTCTGGATCAACCGCAAGGTTGATTCATTAAATGAGGAAATCTCAACCCGCGTAGGTGTTCACATTAATCCGTGCGCGCTTATGCGTTACGGATTTTTTTATTTCCTGAAGTCGCTAAGTACCAGGAAAGGTGAACCGAATGGCTCGCCCAGACAAAGAAAAAGCAGTTGCAGAGCTAACGGAAGATTTCCGTACAGCTACAGCAACAGTCCTCACCGAGTATCGCGGACTCTCCGTGACATCGATGAAACAACTTCGCCGTGCACTTGGTGCAACAACCAAGTACTCAGTTGTGAAGAACACTCTTACAAAGATTGCAGCAAAGAATGCCGGCGTTGATCTTTCACCAGATCTACTTGTTGGACCATCTGCCGTTGCATTTATTAAGGGAGATCCAATCGATGCAGCCAAGGGCTTGCGCGATTTTGCTAAAGAGAATCCATTTCTTGTAATCAAGGGTGGAATCTACGAAGGCAAAGCAGTTTCTAAAGAAGAGCTTATGCAGCTTGCAAATCTTGAATCTCGTGAGGTTCTCCTTGCAAAGCTTGCTGGCGCTATGAAGGGATCGCTTGCTAAGGCGGCTCGTGTATTCGATGCTCTCCGTATCAAGCTTGAGATGTCCGAAGTGTCCGAGCCAATAGCAGTCGAGGCCGTGTCCGAGGTTCCAGCTGAAGCAGTGACTACAGATGTAGTGGTTGAAGCAGTAGCAACTACAGACGTTGTGTCTGAAGAATTAACACCATCAACAGAAGAGAAGGAATAACGAATATGGCAAAGCTCAATACAGAAGACCTATTGGCACAGTTCAAGGAAATGACATTGGTCGAGCTCTCAGAGTTCGTTAAGTCATTTGAAACTGAGTTCGATGTAACAGCAGCAGCTCCAGTAGCGGCTGCAGCAGCAGGTGGCGCAGCCGCCGGCGGTGCAGAAGCAGCACAGGACGAGTTCACAGTTGTTCTCGATGCAGCTGGTTCATCAAAGATTGCAGTGATCAAGGAAGTTCGCGGCCTAAATTCAAGTCTTGGCTTGAAGGAAGCGAAGGATCTTGTCGATGCATGTCCTGCAGTTCTCCTAGAGAAGGTCAACAAGGAGACAGCTGACAAGGCAAAGGCAGCCCTAGAGGCAGCTGGCGCAACAGTCACAGTCAAGTAATTTCGTCAGAGAAACCCCGCTTGGCCAGGTGCCGAGCGGGGTTTCTCTTTCCCCAGATTTCGGCACATGGGCAGACAAATCGGCCCATTAGAGGTATAAGCATTGGGTTGGACAGACTGGGCAGGTGAGCGATACCCTTCACCTTCGCGCAAAAATCATACGGTCAGGGCATATAGCGGCTGAGACCTAATAGTTGTGCGTTCCCGCTTTATTGTCTGGAAGGACATCTCTTGGCCGCGTCTAAAAAATCATCAGTAGCACCTCGCCGAATTTCTTTCGCAAAGATCCGTGAACCTCTCGAAGTTCCTAACTTATTAGCGCTGCAAGTTGAAAGCGTTGATTGGTTATTGGGCAACGATGCATGGCGCTCACGTATCGCAGCAGTCGATTCTATGAATCGTGGAGAGATCCCCACAACTTCAGGTCTGGAAGAAATCTTTGAAGAGATTTCACCAATCGAAGATTTCCAGGGAACTATGAGCCTTACTTTCCGCGATCACCGTTTCGAGCCTCCTAAGTACTCAATCGATGAGTGCAAAGAGCGCGACATGACATATTCGCAACCACTATTCGTGACTGCTGAGTTCACTAACAACATCACTGGAGAAATTAAATCTCAGACAGTATTTATGGGTGACTTCCCTGTTATGACTGCACGCGGAACTTTCGTAATTAACGGAACCGAGCGCGTCGTTGTTTCTCAGATTGTTCGCTCACCTGGTGTCTACTTTGAAAAGATTATTGAGAAGACTTCTGATAAAGATGTCTTTACTGCAAAGGTCATTCCAAGCCGCGGCGCTTGGCTTGAATTTGAAGTTGATAAGAAAGATCTCGTTGGCGTCCGTATCGATCGCAAGCGTAAGCAATCAGTAACTGTCTTCTTAAAGGCACTTGGCTGGAGCGAAGAGCAGATTCTTGAAGAGTTCGGTGATTTCGAATCTATCCGTGCAACTCTTGAAAAAGATACTGTTAAGACTCAGGATGAAGCGCTTCTAGATATTTATCGCAAACTACGTCCCGGCGAGCCTCCCACTAAGGAAGCTGCACAGAATTTAATCGAAAACCTTTACTTCAATCCAAAGCGTTATGACTTGGCCAAGGTCGGTCGCTTTAAGGTTAATAAGAAGCTTGGTTTAGATCTAGAACTTAAGGCATCACTGCTTACTATCTCTGACATCGTTGCAACGTTGCGCTACTTAGTAGCACTTCACCGCGGCGATTTATTGATGGAATACGGCCGTGAAGTACGTATAGAAAAGGACGATATCGATCACTTCGGTAATCGTCGTTTGCGTACTGTTGGTGAACTTATTCAGAATCAAGTTCGCATCGGTCTTTCTCGTATGGAGCGCGTTGTTCGCGAGCGTATGACAACACAAGATGTTGAGGCAATTACACCACAGACATTGATCAACATTCGTCCAGTCGTTGCATCAATCAAGGAGTTCTTCGGAACTTCTCAGTTGTCGCAGTTCATGGATCAAACAAACCCACTATCTGGTCTTACTCACAAGCGTCGTCTTTCAGCGCTCGGACCTGGTGGTCTCTCACGTGATCGCGCGGGCTTCGAAGTTCGTGACGTTCACCCTTCTCACTACGGACGTATGTGTCCAATTGAAACTCCTGAAGGACCAAACATTGGTCTGATTGGTTCACTTGCAACATATGGTCGCGTAACAGCATTTGGTTTCATCGAGACTCCTTACCGCAAGGTTTCAAAGGGTCGCGTAACAGATCAAGTTGATTACTTAACTGCAGATGAAGAAGATGAACACATCATCGCTCAGGCAAATGCACCGCTAACTGACGACAACCACTTTGCTGAGGCACGCGTACTCGTACGTCGTCGCGGTGGCGAAGTTGAATACATCCCAGCTGACGAAGTTGATTACATGGATGTTTCTCCACGTCAGATGGTCTCTGTTGCTACAGCGATGATTCCATTCCTTGAGCACGATGATGCTAACCGTGCATTGATGGGCTCTAACATGATGCGTCAGTCAGTTCCTTTGATGCGTGCAGAAGCACCATTGATTGGTACTGGCATGGAGTTCCGCGCAGCCGTTGATGCAGGCGATGTTGTCGTTGCAACTAAGGCTGGCGTTGTTACTGAAGTATCTGCTGAAGAAGTTAAGGTCATGGCAGATGATTCGACATACCAAACATATTCACTTCATAAGTTCACACGCTCTAACCAAGGAACGTCATACAACCAAAAGGTTGTTGTCTCTGAAGGTCAGCGTCTAGAGGTTGGCTCAGTAATCGCCGATGGTCCTTGCACCGATATGGGTGAAATGGCACTAGGTAAGAACTTGCTCGTGGCATTTATGTCATGGGAAGGCCACAACTATGAAGATGCGATCATTTTGTCGCAGCGTTTAGTTCAAGACGACGTTCTTACTTCAATTCACATTGAAGAGTACGAAGTCGATGCTCGAGACACCAAGCTTGGTGCCGAAGAGATCACTCGCGATATTCCAAACGTTTCTGAAGAAGTTCTTGCCGATCTAGATGAGCGCGGAATCATTCGCGTTGGCGCCGATGTTGTACCTGGCGATATCTTGGTTGGAAAAGTAACTCCTAAGGGAGAAACAGAGTTAACCCCTGAAGAGCGCTTACTTCGCGCAATCTTTGGTGAGAAGGCTCGCGAAGTTCGCGATACATCACTGAAGGTTCCACACGGTGAATCAGGAAAAGTTATCGGCGTAAAGATCTTTGAATCAGAAGAAGGCTTCGAGCTTGCAGCTGGCGTTAACCAATTGGTTCGCGTGTATGTTGCACAGAAGCGCAAGATTCAAGATGGTGACAAGCTTGCTGGTCGCCACGGTAACAAGGGTGTTATTTCTAAGATTCTTCCAGTTGAAGATATGCCATTCCTTGAAGATGGAACTCCAGTTGATGTAGTTCTTAACCCACTGGGTGTACCTGGTCGTATGAACGTTGGTCAGGTGCTTGAAATGCACTTGGGCTGGGTTGCAAAGACCGGTTGGGATCTCTCTGGTGTCGATGAAGCGTGGCAGAAGCACATGCGCGCAATCGGTGCCGAAAAGGGCGAGCCAGGAACTAAGTTTGCAACACCGGTATTCGATGGCGCGCTAGAAGATGAAATCTCTGGTCTTCTTTCAAGCACACTTCCTAACCGCGATGGCAATCAACTTATTGGTCGCTCAGGAAAGGCCCGTTTATTTGACGGTCGTTCTGGCGAGCCATACCCAACACCGATTTCAGTTGGATACATGTACATCTTGAAGCTTCACCACTTGGTGGACGACAAGATTCACGCACGTTCAACCGGTCCATACTCAATGATCACGCAACAGCCACTGGGTGGAAAAGCTCAGTTCGGTGGTCAGCGATTTGGTGAAATGGAAGTGTGGGCACTTGAAGCTT
>Ga0194055_10000107_pt1 | contig 58911 bp, 47 predicted proteins | sample SepL449m_MetaG_FD_155482 | JGI IMG/M metagenome (GOLD analysis project Ga0194055, IMG submission 155482) | Anoxic zone freshwater microbial communities from boreal shield lake in IISD Experimental Lakes Area, Ontario, Canada - Sep2016-L442-9m | ecosystem: Environmental > Aquatic > Freshwater >... | reverse complement strand
GCCGTGGGGGGCGGGGTCGGGTCTACGATATTTCGATTTTGGCCGGAAGTAACCGTAGTTATGGACCAAAGTCTTTGTCCGGCCAAAATCGAAATATCGTAGACCCGACCCCTGATTTATCGACCGCGTACTTGCCGATTCTCATTCATGCTGAAACACGATTTCGCAGATCTTTCCGAGGTCGTCACCGAAGGTCTTGGTCGTGATGCCGTCTCGAATGTGTGCGTTGTTCACGAAGATGGCGAATGTCAGGTGACGCCCCTTGGCGGTCGTCATGTACCCTGCCAGCGCCTTGCTCGTCATGAAGGTGGTGCCGTTCATCGTATTGTCGGAGTACAACGTCCCTGTCTTGGCCTGAACTTTGTCTCGCACGGGGCTGTCGTGGGGAATGTTCTTGGCCAGAGTGCCATCGACACCCAGTCTAGGAAGTGCGTGCAGATAGACAGGAAAGTCGGGACGCGTTGCCATGGCCTGTAACAGTTGCACGGTTGCTTGAGGCGTCACAAAGTCTCCGCGAGCCCCTCCTGCTCCGCCACCGAACGAGATCGTGTCGACATCGACACCTGTTCGCTTCAGGAAGTCGTGCTGGCGTTTCAGCCCGGCGGACAGAGTTCGTTCGGAGTGATGGTGTGCAACCAGCAGTGGCAGCGTACTGGCCTGCAGGTTGTGGCTCACCTTCAGGATCAGCTTCGCCGATTCGGAAAACGGTGGCGAGACATGGACGGCAACTTGAGGCATTGCTTTCACTTCCGCGGACGTCGGCAGCGCATGCGATGTCCCATTGCCGACAGTCGGAGCATCAACCGTTACCCCTGCGCGATGCAGCGCTTCGATAAACAATGTTCGTGCATGTGCGACGGCATCGTGAACTTCATAAACTCGAACCAGCGGCTTGTGACCTTGCGGAATCTGGCCTGTCACTGAAACCCAGCCATGCCCCAGGCTACGAACGGTGGTCGCGATTGGCTTGCCATGTTCAACGGTCACGACCTTGGACTCGATATGGATCCCGGCAGTGACGGGCCTGGATGTCAATTTGGCTGGATGTCCCGCTTCCGTTGGCTCGATCAGCAGATCAATGACGTTGTCATTAATGCTGATCGGCGAAACGTGTGTCGGCCCACTGCCAGACGATTCTGCCCGATCAAACATTCGGTCATCGATCAGGACATCGCCATGAACGTGCCCGATGCCAGATGCTGCAACTTGTTTCGCAAGATCATTCAGGCCACCCAATGGATCAGGGGCGGTCAGTCCTCCGTCGGCATTTCCGTTGGAGTAGGTGTGGTCAGAATCAACAAATGCAATCTTGCCATCGGCCGTCGTTCGACCACCAAAACTCAAGTCCCCCGAGGCAACCAGGATCAAGTCGCCCGTCAGCACATGTTCGTGAACTTCGCCGTGACGGACAACCGGTGTCCGAAACCGGAAATCGGCCCCCAGTGTATCCAGCGCACAGGCGACAGAATAAAGCTTCGTTGTCGATGCGGGAGCGAACAGCTTCTGCGGTGCATGTTCAAAGACGACGTCGCCCGATTTTCGATCGACAAACAACGCACCCCAATGTGCATGTTTGAAGTGCGGCTGATGAACAACATGACGAATCGCCTTTTCGAGCGACTCTTCCCCTTGAGCCACAGTGCACAGACAAATGCAGGCTGCCAGTTGAATAAACGAAGGAATCAGCCAACCGTGGAATGACATTGCGATGAAAGAACATTTCACAGGATGAGAACGAGAAACGAAGTGTCGAGACATCGGTATATCCTTGAGGATAGGTTGTCGGCTGACCGGGATTCGACCAGTATAGTCCGTCGTGAACCATTCAGACATTGAACAGCACGAGTGCAAGGTTGAAGAGGAGACGAGCCGGAACGGCGGCATCGCGCGAATCAAATCCACGATTAAAGCTCATTAACCGCATGGCATCATGCGTGAATCAGCGCGAGGTTTGTTACGCCGCCGACAACAGTCGTCGTGTTTTTCACGTAAAGCTTGGCACCTGAGTAACACTGAAACGCTGCGTCGCCACAGACTTTTTTATACACTCTTGACTTTTCCGCAGTCACCACTACCATACTCAGAACTCTTTTAAGAGGCACTACGCATCTTTTCGCTACGCCGCCACGTTCGCATCGTCGCACACCCACATACTCAACGAGTCCTAACCGCGGAACGGCGGTTTTATGCACCGCTTTTCGGCTGGTACTGTCGTCACATTAGCTGTTTTTGCGACCATCGGGTTGGTGTTGGGTGACGATCCGTTATTTCCTATTACCGACCCCTGCTGGAACCTGCGATCAACACACCCATGCGCGACCCCAGATGCAGAGAGTTGCGGCGCACAATTTGTATGTCCGACGGTTGGACAGTCCTGCTCAATTTTTATGAATCTCGGGGCACTGACAACCATCAAACCACGGCAGTGAATGCCGCTGCCGAGGGGTATCAAAACAAGGCTTCATCGAACCTGTCATTGCAGTGCCACGTATCATGCCCGTGCGACATTTGTGCTGCAACCGTCATCATGGATGCGAACGGCGAGTATCAATTTGCAACCCGGTGCCGGCCGCAAGATGAGCCATTCGGCTGTGAGCCCACCGATCTTATACCGGCTCCTGACACGACAGGAGGCGATCGTTGCTCTTCCGAAAATCCGACAAGCTAAAACGTTGTTGTGGATTATCCCAGTTGTGAATTATCTCAATTGGGTTACTGAACTACTATGGTGCCCGCTCAAATGATTCGCAAACTGCTTAGTCTTTCTTGTTACACATTGGTTGCCGTATCGAGCTTTCAGTTTTCGGTGCAATTGTGTTTTTCACAACACGTCAAACAATCTGGAGCTCTGGATGCCGAGACGGCAATCGCTGGTTTTCGCGCGGGTCGCGAGCGGCTCGTTTCTGGTCACTTTAATGTTCGGAAAGTCCTGACGCGCAAGTCGGAGCGTGTCGTCCGTGACTACACGCAAGTTTTCGACTTCGCGTCCGATCGTATTCGTCATGACCATCAGCGTGAGGGCGATGACTCGGATCGCGGCAAGTACATCTCCACCCCAGAGGAAAGCCTGACTCTAACACGCGATGAGAGGCTGGTCGTAAAACGCACGTCAGGTGACTATGGCTCCGCCCGCGGGCGACCATTCGATGTTCGCTGCCTCGGTATCATGGATATACAGTCGTTTTTAAATGAAAACAAGCGATTTCCGTTTAATCAGTTGGTCGGCGCATTGGTCTTCGACGCGAATCGCAATACCAATTCAAACCTGCATTACTCGTTTGAATTGGTGCAGATTGATGGAGCCGGCCTATACCGTCTTGCTCGCTGGAATCGAAAAGCGCGATGGTTTAACACCATAGTCTTTGATCCTCGCCGCGATTTTGTTCCCGTTGAATGGAAAGAGTGGAATAGTGGTAAAGCTTGGACCGAGGAAAATACGCCTCCGGGAGAGGCAACAGACATCGCCGAAATGGAATGGTTGCAGGTCAATGATGTTTTCGTCCCCTCGACTGTGGCTTATGCTAGCACTGTGGGGCATACGGCAGAGATTGCGTTAAAGTTCGATTGGATTGAAGTAAATTCGCATCTACCAGAAGACGCGTTTTCACTTTCAGGTTTTAATGCCCCGCGGGACACTAGAATACTTGACGTACGCAACAGGCATCCTTTAGATCTTGGTGAGGCAAATGCACCGCCACTACAACGAGCAGGTTTGGCCAGTGGGCGCACCGCATTCTGGGTTGCTAATGTCGTTCTCCTTGCCGTTCTGGCAATAGCGTATTGGATTAAAGCGCCTCGACGCGTTGGATAACAGCAATCAGGCTTTTGTGAGTGTCCTCAAGTTTTGATTGGGTGCAGCAGCATGCACAGGTATGTCGTCGGCTCGTTAATTGGAACCGGTTCGGTACTTGTGATTGCAATTCTCGCTTATTTGCCAAGAACCAATCGGGAGCCGCGTACGTTTTCTAAATCGCATAATTTTGGGGTCGTTGCCCCAGGAACGGCGTTACAGCATACCTTCAAATACGTCAACACATCAACAACAACTTTTGATGTCGTTGAAATACGCACGACATGTGGATGCACTCGTGCTTCCGCAGTGCCTTTAGAAATTCCTCCGGGCGATGTGGCGCAGATCGTCGTAGACTACAAAAATCCAACGGTCGAAGGATCAAATCTCCAGCGGGTGAGCGTGCGTCTGAAGGGCAGCAGAACAACTTCAACGGAGGTCTTCGAACTAGGATGTCTCGTTAGGGAAGAAATGCGGATATTTCCGAAAGCCGCGGTGCTGGTAAAGGGGGAAAACGAGACGAACGTATGGAGGGGTTCAATATCGGTGAGTAACTCGACCAAGAAGGAGTGGGGTGACATAAGTGTCGCGACAGAACATGATTGGCTCAGATGTGAATCAATCGTTCCGGTTAAGCCGGAAGGGGATTCTCACGCGAGGGAATGCTGGAGAGTGCATCTTGTTGGTGACCTGAGCGATGCCGAGGCGACACAGCCCATGAATGATGTTATTACAATTCGGGCCTCGACTACAGATGGAGCCATTGAACAGCGGGTGGCAGTAACGATTCCTGCACAACCAGCGTCAACCAGCGTTGCGGTCATTCCCGTCATTAATCTTCTTCCCCCCGATGCGGCGATCATGCGAGAAAACTGTATCAGTCCGAATTGCTGCGAGCGAGGCTGTCTCAGTAGAGAGTCTAGTGGCGGCGACATGTTCGTTTGACTGCCCGCTGGAACTGAGCCATACGTGGGACGTTAGTCGCGATAACACAGCCACGCTTAACATAAAGGCGAGTTGCGGGTCAAATGCTTTGCCGGGCCCGTTTAAAGGAACAGTCGTGTTAAGTAATCCGGAGTGGCCATTCAAGAAATGGTCACTTCCGGTACGGGGATTCGTCGAGTTCGAGGCAGAGTGAGTGAGCAATCGCCTACGAATCAACGGACAGTTGCATGGATTGGGATGGCAATCTCGCATTTCACCCCTCATGCCTCCCAATCCTCCTGAAACAATCCGACCGTGATTGTTCTCCAAGAGCAGGCACCCCACCACACACGCCTACATTTTCACCGCAGTCATTGTGACCGTGAAGCGTCTGCTGACTTGGTGGAATTGTTGTCGCCGTTAGTTAGGTGTACAACAGTTGTGTACAATCTCCGATCCAAGAGAATTCGGGAGTAACCATCATGGCTTTGTATGCAACCGATGTTTCGCGTCGTGATTTCCTGGCTCAGACGTTGCTCACGACGGCAGCCGGGTGGAGTCTGCTGGCTCCCGAGCAGGGACATGCCGCAGAAGCATCTGCCGGGGAACTGCGGATCGCAACATTCCGTTTCGATGTCACACCGCCGAAGGGACACTCCTGTTGCGGAGGCTGGATCAAGCCGATCGAAGTTGTGGATGACCCGCTGGAGGCTGTCGGAATTGTCTTGCTGGGTGCGGGCAAGCCAATTATCCTCTGTGCAGTCGACTGGACTGGATTGCTCAATGAAGCACATGTGCAGTGGCGGACGGCATTGGCCCAGGGGGCTGGGACGACGCCTGACCGCGTTGCCGTGCATTGTGTACACCAGCATAACGCCCCCATGGCCTGCCTGGAGGCTGAGCGAATCGTTGCTGCCGAGGGAGACCTGCCTCACATCGTGATGGTCGATTTCTTCAATCGGTGCCTGGACAATGGGCGTACTGCGGTCGAGCGAGCGATAAAACAGGCGCGACCGGTGACTCATCTCGGAACGGGTCAGGGAAAGGTGGTCGGTGTCGCTTCGAACAGGCGCGTCAGCCGTGATCACGATGGAAAGGTGCTGGCAATGCGCGGCAGTGCCTGCAAGGACGAACGGCTGATCGCACTCGACGAAGGCTTGATCGATCCTTACCTCAAGACCGTGGCCTTTTTTGACGGAGATCAGAAACTGGCATCGCTCCATTACTACGCGACGCACCCGATGAGTTATTACGCGGATGGACGTTGCAGCAGTGATTTTGTCGGTCTGGCACGTAAGCAGCGTCAGCAGGACGAACCGGGCTGCCAGCACGTTTACTTCACCGGTTGTTCCGGAAATGTCGCTGCGGGGAAGTACAACGATGGCTCGCCTGCGGCCCGGCAGACGCTGACGCAGCGGATCTATGATGGACTGGTTGCGTCGGAAGCAAAGCTGGACCGAGTGGATCTCAAGTCAGCCACGATTGCCTGGAAAACTGCTGAAATCCTGCCGCCACCCCGTTCGTCTCTGCATGCGGAAATGATCGCTCAGCAGATCGCCACCAAAACGAATGCGGTCGTGAATCGGAACCGTCCCTCATACATGCTGTCGTGGCTGCGCCGTCTTGAGAAGCGGATTCCGATTGTGTTGAGTTCTCTGCATGTCGGGGGAGTGAAGTTGCTTCATCTGCCAGCCGAGATGTTCATCGAATACCAGCTTCGAGCTCAGCGGTTGCAGCCAGATCGTTTTGTCTGCACGGCCGCTTACGGTGATGGAGGGCCTTGGTACATTCCGGTCAAGGAAGAATATCCCAACGGCGGGTATGAAGTCTCGGTCGCATTTTGTGAGCCCGAGATCGATGATCTGATCACTGCCGGAATGACACAGATTCTTTCCTGACACGGCGATCAGGAGTGCCCATCGCCCTGAGGCATTGGTAAGATCCGTCAATTCGCAACTGCTCGCTACCGCCTGAAATGGGGATTTTCATGATTCGCGCCTGGACCGTTCGATTCAGTTTGGCTTGCACACTGGCTTGTGCTTTCGTGACATCCGCATCGGCCGCAGATGTGTTTGAACGCCATCAGGCGCGGCTGGTCAAACGTCTGGCGGAAGAGGGCGAAGGTCTGAAGCAACTGGAAATGCAGGAGGCCTCAAAACTGAAGCCGCTCGCTGCCACGATTGGCTCGCCCTGTCTCGTCGCACGAACGGATGATGGGGGCTATGCCAAGTTGCTGGTTGCCTGGGGTTTAAAGAAGGGGAAAACCTCTGAAAAGCCAATTCCTGTGCTGCTGATTGAACGGTATGTCACGTATCGTGGCGATCGTCTCGATCTGACATCGGCGACCGGAAAAGATGTCATGCTGTTTCCTGGCTTTGGATTCAATCTCGATATTGGACAAGTGGTTCCTGTGGGACAGGGAGAGGACATTGTTTTTACGCCCGATGGCGAATTGATCCCCGCGGCCAATACGAAGCTGGTCGCGCTGAATGGATCACAGTTGCCACCCGCTGAGAAAGCGACGCGAAATGACCCGAATGCCCATGAAGGGGTGTTGGCCGAAGATTTTTCCGGGACGTGGAAGTTGAATGCCGACGGTCGGTGGCTCGGTGAAATGGAACTCAAAGTGACGGAAGGTGGTCGCGCCACCGGTTCGTTCATTTCTGAGGAATCCAAGAATTCGTACGAAGTCTCGGGGCAGACCGGCGGGACCCCTCACAATCTGAAACTGGAGGTGTTCCTCGCCAATACGCAACTGTCAGTCGACGGCTATCTCTGGACGAAGGACAAGTCGCAGATGGCAGGAACCGTCACAATGACCGGACGCAAATTCGGTTTCGTTGCGACTCGCGTGACGACTGAGTAGTCCGCTCGGTACTGCGATCAGGGCATCACTTCATCGTTTCGATTCGCGACCAGTTTTCGGGAAGGTCTGCGACAACCGTCAGAAGGTCTTTTGAAACGGGATGATGAAATGCCAGCGATGACGCGTGCAGGCCGATGAATCCGTCAACATGTGTCCGCGAGCCATACTTATGATCCCCGACAATCGGCCAGCCTTGTGCTGCCAATTGCACTCGAATCTGGTGACTGCGGCCCGTTTCCGGTTTGATCTCAACCAATGTGAATCGTCCGAACTTGCGAATGCGACGATACCCTAACCGGCAGTCCTGGCCGTCGTCATCATCATCTTCAACAACCGAGACGACGTTGCGCTGACGATCTTTCGCAAGGCGATCTACCAGGACTCCGGCCACTGGCGAGACCGTCCCTTCGACGGCAGCGAGATACGTCTTTTCGACACTGCGTACTCGAAACTGCTCAGACAGCCGACTGGCTCCTTTGCTGGTCCGGGCGAACAGGACCACACCCGAAACGGGGCGATCAAGGCGATGGACAACACCGACGAAGATGTTTCCGGGCTTATTGTATTTGCGGCGCAGGTAGTCTCGAGCGGCATCAACCAGAGTCGGTTCTCCTGTGTGATCACCCATCGTCAGAAGTCCGGCGGGTTTATCGACCGCCAGACAATGATTGTCCTCGTACAGGACGTTTAATGAAGCCGTCACCCAGACCCCTCATCAGAAAAGCCAAATCGCAACACGACTGAATCCTCCAGTGGAAAGAGAGGATTCGACATCCGTGACAGGATACACAAGGAGTCGCTTGAACACGTACCCAACGGGATTTCCGAAGTCGTCTGAGTCGAGATTTGTCGGGGCATCTGTTCAAATATTCGGATTAGCCGATACGACTGTGTTCACCGGTGACAACCCATGTCATCAGTCAACTGTTTGGCACAGGCAATTCAATATGCTCAACGTTCGCAACCGCTTATTCGTGTTCTGCGTCATCGCGGTGTTATCTGGTTCGAGCGCAATCGGTGCCGAACCCGAATGGCCGCGTGCTCACGAAGAGTTATTTGAGAAGCAGATTCGTCCGGTTCTGGCGGCGCAATGCTGGAGTTGTCACGGTGAGAAAAAGGCCGAGTCGGGACTGCGACTGGATTCCCGGGCCGCCATCCTGAAAGGAGGCGACCGAGGTGAACTCGTCAAAGTTGCCGATCCTGCCGCCAGCTTGCTGATGCACGTCATCCAACGCGATGGCGAATTGCAGATGCCACCCAACGGACGATTGTCTCCCGCTCAAGTCGCCGCGTTCGCAAAGTGGATCGAATTCGGACTCCCCTGGCCGAAACAAGTGGCGGGCTCCGCCATGTCTGTTGCCTGGAGTACCCACTGGGCGTTTCTGCCGGTGGGGCGTCCGACTGTTCCAGAAATCGCTGATGATAAGATCTCGCAAACACCCGTCGATCGATTCATCCTCAACAAATTGAAAACGGAAGGCCTTTCCGCATTACTGACCAGAGCAGACCGCAATGTTTTGATTCGCCGAGCCACCTTTGATCTGATTGGACTGCCGCCGACCCCCGAAGAAGTCGCTGAATTCGCCAGTGATTCTTCGCCCGACGCGTTCGAACGGCTGATCGATCGCCTGCTGGCGTCACCCAAATATGGCGAACGCTGGGGGCGATACTGGCTCGATATCGCCCGCTACGCGGATACGAAGGGATATGTCTTCTTCGAAGAGAAATCGTACCCGTGGGCGTACACCTATCGTGACTACGTGATTCGCTCACTGAACGAAGATAAGCCGTACGATCGGTTTCTGATGGAACAGATCGCTGCAGATCAATTGGAAGATCGCGTCGATGACTCGTCGTTGGCGGGACTCGGGTTTCTCACTGTGGGCGGGCATTTCATGGGGAATGTGCATGACATCGTCGATGATCGGATTGATGTCGTCACACGCGGCTTGATGGGGCTGACAGTGACCTGCGCCCGCTGTCATGATCACAAATACGACCCGATTCCAACGCGCGATTACTATTCCTTGTACGGAGTATTCCGCAGTTCGACCGAACCACTGGTACTGCCGCTGTTCAAGACTCCTGCTGATCGCCCAGACTATCGTCGGTTCACCGCAGAACTTTCGGTCCGGCAGCAGAACCTGGACGATTTTGTTGCTCAGAAACATTCAGCTCTGGTGGAAGGTGCTCGCACTCGCGTCGGCGAATATCTGATGGCGGCAAAGACGGCGGGTGACAAGCCCGCTACCGATGACTTCATGCTGATCGCTGATCCAGGCGATTTGAATCCGGCAATGATTGTTCGTTGGCAATCGTACCTGGAAAAACTCGAAGGACTTGGAGCGGAGTCACAATCCGCGAAGGGGTTCTCGCACCCGGTCTGGGGTGCGTGGTTTCAGTTCGCAGCAATTCCACCAGAGCGATTCCCGGAAGAAGCCGCTCGTCTCTGTGAACGTCTGACATCGCCGAATAGCGACAAATCACCAGCAACCAGATCACTGAATGCGCTGGTCGTCAAAGCCATCTGCGGTACTGCGCCGCCACAGAATCTCACGGAAGTCGCAAATCGTTACACAGCGTTGATGAAGTCGATTCATACGCAGTGGCAGGCGGTCTTGCGAGATACCGTGATTCTGAAGCGGCCAACTCCCGCTCATTTTGAAAACACCGACGAGGAAGCGATTCGCCTGGAAATGTACGGCGAAACAGCTCCCGCCAACGTGCCACTCGTCTTCGGTTGGGGATTTCTGTCACTGCTACCGGACCGCGCCTCACAGGGCCAGTACCAGAAGCTGTTGAAGGATGTCGAGCAGTGGTTGATCAATGCCCCGGCGGCTCCGCCGCGGGCGATGGTCTTGCTCGATGGCCCAGCGTACGACCCGCGAGTCTTTTTGCGGGGCAATCCGAGTCGACCTGGGGATGCCGTCCCGCGTCAATTTCTGTCGGCACTCTCCAGGGATGCCAAGCCATTCTCGATCGGCAGCGGAAGACTGGAATTGGCGCGTGCCGTCGTCGATCCCGCCAATCCGTTAACTCCACGCGTAGTCGTCAATCGTCTCTGGCAGCAACACTTTGGAGCGGGTCTGGTTCGCACGCCGGGTGATTTTGGAATTCGCAGCGATCCACCGACCCACCCCGAACTGCTGGATTGGCTCGCAGCCGATCTGATCGGGGGGAAGTCAGGTCCGAATTGGACTTTGAAACAACTTCATCGTCGTCTGATGTCGAGTGCGGTCTATCAGCAGACCAGCCAGCAGACGTCGAATGCTGATCCCGAGAATCGTTGGCTGGGACGTGCGAATCGAATCCGACTCGACTTCGAAGCGACTCGCGATTCATTGCTGGCGGTGGCGGGATATCTTGATGACCGAATAGGAGGTCCGTCGAAATCGATTCTCGATGGAGGCTTTCATCCTCAGCGGACACTGTACGCTTATCTGGATCGCCAGGACCCACCAGGGCTGCTTAGCGTGTTTGATGTCCCCAGCCCCGCGGCGACGAGTTCCAGTCGCGACACGACAACGGTCTCACCACAGGCCCTGTACATGATGAATGGACCGCTGGTCGCGACGGCGGCCGACTGGTTACTCAGACGACCTGATCTCGCGACGATTGCCAATTTGGACGAACGCGTTCAGCGAATCTTTCAGATCCTGTTTGCCAGATCACCGACGGCAGTGGAACTGCAATTCGCTAAAGACTTTCTGGGCCAGCAGCCATCGCCCGCTCATTGGCAGCAGTTCACTCAGGCGCTACTGCTCACCAATGAATTCGTCTTCGTTGACTGATCTTCCGATCATCAAAAATCGGCGTTCTTGGGCGTACGCGGAAACGGAATGCAATCGCGGATGTTGGTCATACCTGTCAACAGTTGAACCGTTCGTTCCAATCCCAATCCGAAGCCACTGTGCGGGACTGTGCCGTATTGTCGAAGTTCCAGGTACCACCAGTAGTCTTCGGGATTCAGGCCACACTCCTTCATGCGATCGATCAACACAGCATGTCGCTCTTCACGCTGGCTGCCGCCAATGATCTCGCCAATTCGCGGTACCAGGACATCCATCGCCCGAACGGTTTTGCCATCTTCGTTGCAGCGCATGTAGAACGATTTGATCTCACGCGGATAGTCCGTCAGGATTACCGGCTGCTTGAAGTGCTGCTCCGTCAAATAGCGTTCGTGTTCCGACTGCATGTCCTTACCCCACGAAATGGGGTACTCGAACGTATGTCCCGACTTTTCGAGGATCGAGATCGCTTCGGTATAGGTCAATCGAATGAAATCATGGTCGACGATGTTCTGCAGTGATGCCAGTAGCGTTGGTTCAATCCGCTCGTTGAAGAAGGCCAGGTCATCTGAGCATAATTCCATCACATCTTTGACAATCGAGCGAACGAACGCTTCCGCGAGGTTCATATTGTCTTCAAGTTCATAGAAGGGCATCTCTGGCTCGATCATCCAGAACTCGGCCAGATGTCGCGTGGTATTGGAGTTTTCGGCACGGAAGGTTGGTCCGAACGTATAAACATCGCCGACGGCCGTCGCGTAGATTTCTCCTTCCAGTTGCCCACTGACGGTCAGGCCCGCCTTCTTGCCGAAGAAGTCGTGGCTGTAATCGATCGGCCCCTTGATCTGCTGCAGCTTGGCCAGGTCGAGGGTCGTGACCTGAAAGATCTGTCCGGCACCTTCGCAATCGCTGGTGGTGATAATCGGAGTCTGGACGTACAGGAATCCCCGTTCCTGGAAAAAGCGATGAACTGCGGCACAAAGTGCGTTACGAACTCGGGCAATGGCCCCGAAGGTATTCGTCCGAGGGCGCAGGTGAGCCTTCTCGCGCAGGAACTCGAAGCTGTGTCCCTTCTTCTGAAGCGGGTAGGTTTGCGGGTCGGCGGTTCCGAGTACTTTCAGGGTTCGCGCGTGGACTTCCACACGCTGTCCCTTTCCGAGAGATTCTTTGACTTCGCCAACCACCGCGATGCTCGCACCTGTATGGATCTGTTTGATCAGCGTTGCATAATCGGGAACGCTGGCATCGACGACGATCTGAACATTGGCAAGTGAGCTGCCGTCGTTGACTTCCAGAAAAGCGAAGTCCTGCTTGGATTCGCGTTTCGTCCGGACCCAGCCACGGACATCAACTTCGGTGCCGGGTTGTACGTGCTTGAGAATCTGCACGACCTTGGTACGCATCATAATGACTTCGATCCGTCGAATAGAGGTTTGGGATTGCCCATCAGGATGGCGTCACCGAAGCAGTTCGGCAAGGACTTTCCCGTGCGGCATACCCACTGAACCTTCGAACGGTGCAGTCATCAGAGTGACAATTCACAATTCAAGCGAATGCCACCTCTTCGAAGACTCAGGTTATGCCCGGCCGTACTATATCGGCTGGCGATTGTCCCGTTCCATCGAAGATGCCAATAAAAAAACGGCCCTCGGACGAATCCGAGGGCCGCTGTTCACTGTAGTACGCCAACCTTCATCAGGCTGGTTGATTCACCGTCAGTCGACTCGATCAGTCCAGGAGACCGAGGAGGGTCGACATCCGGCTCATCCGAGAAGCCTTCTTCTCTTCTGGTGGTACTGGAGCTGGAGCGGCGTTGTCGGCTGGAGCCATTGCTGGAGCAGCACCGGCTGGAGCACAGCCGTTTCCGCAGGCGGTGGCACAACCCTTGTCGCAGCAACCCTTGACCACGTCATATCCGCAAGCTCGCAGAGCTTGTTCAGCCTGACGAACCACACCGCGATCGCAGTCACCCAAGGCACAGGTCAGGGCGGCGACGACTTCGGGGCAGCAGCAGCAGTTCTTGCGAACTTGATCACCGATTTCATCGGCCGCTTCACGGCGGACGCGTTCATCGGCATCATTCAGGGCATACACGAAGGCCGTCATGATTTCCGGGTTGCAGATGCAATCATAACGATTGCCGAGCTTGCGGATGGCGGCACGTCGCTGACGGGCATAGCAAGCCGTCTGCGATTCGTAAATCAACTTGGCAATTGCACAAGGATCTGCATTGCAGCACTTGGTTTCGCAAGGAGCAGCACAGGTCGGAGCACAAGTCGCTGGGGCAGCACATGCTGGTGCACAAGCTGGAGCACAGGTCGAAGCACAAGAGGTCTTGCAGCATTTGCCGAACAACCCGTGCAGGCCCTTGAAGCAGCTGATCTTAGGAGCACAGCACTTGTTGGTTGGGCAGCAGCTGGTCGCAGGAGCGGCACAAGCTGGAGCACAAGCGGCGGCTGGAGCAGCACAACCTGGAGCACAGGCTGGACCACAAGCAGGACCGCACTTCGCGGCAGGAGCAGCACAGCCTGGAGCACAGGCTGGACCACAGTTCGCAGCGGGAGCAGCACAAGCTGGTGCACAGTTAGCAGCAGGAGCTGCACAGGCTGGAGCACAAGCTGGTCCGCAGTTCGCAGCGGGAGCAGCACAAGCTGGAGCACAGTTGGCAGCAGGAGCTGCACAGGCTGGGCCAACAGCGGGACCGCAGTTCGCGGCTGGAGCAGCACAGGCCGGTGCACAAGCGGCAGCGGCTGGAGCGCAGTTCGCAGCAGGAGCGGCACAAGCAGGAGCACATCCCTTGTTGCAGTTAGCAACTGGAGCACAGCAGCTTGGGCCAGCACCACAGCTATCACAGCACGGTGGCTTGATATCTGAGCACTTGCGCTGATAGGTGTGGACCGTCGGGCAACATGGCTTGACGATCACGGGTTTACAACACGCAGGCTGAGCCGTCGTGGCGCAGCATGCCTTCGAGGCGCCGCAGCACCCCTTAGAACCATGCAGCCATCCGGCCTCTGCCAGGCTGGCCATGCTCATCGCAGCGAGCACAGCACCAGTCATCTTGATCCATCGCATAGAAGAACGTCTCCTTCCCTTGGGAATCTCGAACCAGGTCGTCCATAACCACGGAACGTAGGTGTCGGTCAGTCGTGGAATTCCAGGCTGCTGATCCGCGCCGCCTGCGACGCGCGTCGCAATTCAAACGGCTGGGCCATCACCTCGTTCCGGTCGTTACGACCTTTGAACGTACGTCGTCCACAAAACTTCGCAGGCGATGCCACCTCGGCACCGCACCTCGCGAGGCACTAACCTGACTTCGGGTACTTCGCAGCGGTTTGTTTTGGCGGGACTAGTACATTTGATCGGTCTTACAGGCCGCAAGCCTTGAATATCTCAAACCGTTATTTCGCAAAGCTGTTACGTCAATTTTGGTCCGGTTGAGCCGCTCGTAACACCTAGTGAAGATAGAGGTGAGTTTGACGGCGATTCCCCTCGAAAACCGGTCACCAAAATGTCAATCCAGGTAAGATGCATGCGAATCAGGAAGAGGCCACCATTGATTTTGATCGTGCCGATCATGCCCGTGGTAACGACCTGAAACCACCAAATGCCCTGCCCCTGCGAGCACAACTGCCACACCCCCGAAAGCCGTCACCAGGATCACGCGCCCGCAAACTCAACCGATCCGACAAAGTTGAACAGTGCGACGTCACGGGGCGTGCTTCATGCCCGGGACTGAGGCTTTGCGAAGGAAACTTCGCGGTTTCGCGAAGTCACTCTCCGGCCACCCAATTCCAGATATAGCGAAGCGTCCGTCAATTACCTGGAATGCAACGACTATAAGGTACGAGATCACGGCGAGAGGAATTCGTTCCCTGCAATCGCTCGCACAATGGCACTGTTATCCAATTCCCCCAGCCCCATCTCGACAGCACGTTCCAGCAGCGCTTGATGTGTTTCTGTCAGCGGTAAGTTTCCGTTTGCCTCGTGAGCCGACTGCAACATTAGCCGGACATCCTTCAGATGCTGCGACAACTTGGCCTGAGGAGTGAAATCGCCCGTCAGCATTTTCTCCCCTTTAGTATCCATGATCCGTGAATAGGCCATACTTTCTCGCAGTAGAAAAAGGGACTGCTGCAGATCGAGTCCCAGTTGCCGGGCAAAACAGAGTCCTTCGGCCAGTGCTGCCCGGTTCAGTCCCAGAACCAGATTCGTGACCAGTTTCATCCGGGCTCCACTTCCTACCTCTCCCGTATGAAATACTTTTGTGGTCAACCCGCTAAACAATGGCCGACTCTGCTCGAACGCATCCGTGGTACCTCCAACCAGAAAGACCGCCACTCCGTCACGCAATTGCTGGCTGCTTCCCGAGATCGTTGCGTCCAGGTATTCGACCCCGTGTTCGGCCATTCGTTCTGCCTGAACGATTGCAGCGGCAGGATCACCCGTCGATGTATCGACGACGATCTGTCCAGAGCGGATTGAAGTCACCGCGTTATCCAGCACTGACGCAACTGTTTCATGTGAGGGAAGGCTGAGCAGCACACAATCGCATTGCGAAAAGATCTGATGGGTGCTCGTCGCGCAAGTCCCGCCGATCTGAGCAAGTGCCGCACGACGATCGGCAGCAATATCCCACCCCAAGACCGGCTTTCCCGCCGCCAGCAATCGTTCGGCCAGAGCAGTCCCCATCAGACCAATTCCAATCAGTCCGTATGATTGTGGGGATCCGTCATTGGGGGAAATTAAACTCATGGAACCAGTGGACTCGAAAGAAAACCAGGAACACGGAATTTGCCGAAATTTTCAACGTCTTGCACCAAGGCACACAGGTGGCCCAAAGCGGCAACCTGTGCCACCAGAGTGCGCAGCCACCTTCAAACTGGGACATGGCGAGTGTCCATCACTTTGATTCGATTCCTGCTTGCGCCACGGTGGTAATCGCAAGCACCGCTGGATGTTTGATCCGCTTTTCCACAGAGATCGCGTAGAAACGCTCGCGCAGGCTGTCTTCATGGCCAATTACTGAGACGTGATACATGCGTTTGATTTCGCTTGCCACGATATCATGGGCTGCAAATATTCCGTCGCCGCATTGACCGAACGCTTTCAACAGGGCGGTGTCCGAGAATTCGCCACGAATCTGCGGGCGAATTCCAAGTTGGTCAAACCACTGGTCCAAGACCCGGCGCAGGTTAACGTTTTCGGTTGGCAGTAGAATCGGCGCGCCATCCAGAGAATGGGGAAACCCTTTACGATAGCGCTTCGCTAACTCTTCCGTCCCGAAGAACGTGATGCCACATTCACCCAAGAGGTGGTTATAGGCCCTGACGCCGAGCCGAGGATTTGCCGGAACGTCGCTCAAGACGAGGTCCAGTTCATGTAAAGCCAGTTGCGCCATCAGTCGATCAGGTTCGCCATCATGGCACGTGACTTGAATTTTCTCCGGAAGTGCCAATGCTGGTTGCAGCAACCGGTGCGAAATCAGTTTTGGCAATGCATCAGCAACGCCTACCACAAACCGGATGGCCCGGCCAGTAGGCCGGTTGCGCAGTGTGTCTTGCAATTCCCGTCCAAGCGAAAAAATCTCGTCGGCATACTGGTACACTGTCCGCCCCGTGTCTGTCAGCACAAGATTGCGGCCTGATCGGGCGAAAAGGTTGGCTTTCAGCGACTTTTCCAGCCCACGAATCTGTCCGCTGATCGTAGGTTGGGCCAGATGCAGTTTTTCACACGCTTTCGCCACGCTGCCTTCTCGGGCCACAACCCAGAAATACATCAAGTGGTGGTAATTCAGCCAGTCCATCGGATTTGATCCTCAAATCAGTGTTTTCAGTGGCATCCAGACAGCCGATCGATTCGCAGGCCTGCGGCTTTGGGAGTACGCAGCCCGATTCTCAAATGATCGAAAAAAGCGATGTATTGGCATCAAACAATCTATTTGTATCGAATCTTGTGAAGAAGTACAAATCCATATTCCTCGCCATCCGTAAACGTCGTTACCAACATCTTTGACTCCCGCAACAACGGGGGCGGAAGTGTCTCCGCGGACAATCAATTCTGGATTGCGGATGCCGTGCTGGTCATCTGAGATGCTGTCATTCACGGTCGAATGTCGGACTGAATACGAAAGAATTGGTGGGCACGGGTTGAAGGTTGTATTGGAATCCATGTCGGTCGTGCTATCACCAGGAGAGATCATTCATGATTTGGATGTATGCCGGATTTATCCTTATTGTCATCGCCCTGCTTTTGCTGGACCTGGGTGTGTTCCATCGCCAGGCGCACGTCATCTCGATCAAGGAGTCGTTGTGTTGGTCGGCGATCTGGGTCACATTGGGAACGAGTTTCAGCATCTTGATTTTTTTCGGATACGAATACCATTGGCTTCGTCTTGGCCTGGTCCCGGATTTGATGACAACCAACCCGACAGTCGTTGAGGGGGGGGGCATTGTTTATAACGATGGTGCTTCCGCGCTGATCAAGTATCTGACCGGCTATCTCGTGGAGAAGTCACTGGCGGTCGACAATATTTTCGTCATCGCAATGGTGTTTGGCTTTTTCGCCGTGCCGCCGATTTATCAGCACCGCGTGCTGTTCTGGGGAATTCTCGGCGCGTTATTGATGCGCGGGATCCTGATTGCCGTCGGCGCCGAGTTGATCGCTACTTTCTCCTGGACGATTTATATCTTCGGCGTCTTTCTGATCATCACTGGCGTCAAGATGTTCTTCATCAAGACCGATCACCAGGATCCGCATAACAATTTCGTGGTTCGCCTGGTACGCCAATGGATTCCGATCACCGAGAAGTATCATGGAGAGCATTTTTTTGTCGTCGGAGGCTCCGCCGCATCGCTGGAACCGGCAACACCTGGTGCTGCGATTGAGGAAGACCGTGTTGTCAGAAATGCCAAATCGGGCGTGCGGCTAGCTACTCCGCTGTTCTTGGCACTGGTGAGTGTTGAGTTCACCGACCTCATCTTCGCTGTGGACTCAATTCCGGCCATTTTCTCCATCACGACTGATCCGTTTCTCATCTTCACAAGCAATATCTTTGCGATTCTTGGCCTTCGCAGCCTGTACTTTGCCTTGGCCGGTATGATCCACACGTTCAAGTATCTGAAGGTGGCATTGGCGGTCGTACTGTTGGTGGTGGGTGCAAAGATGATTACCCACTCCTGGCTCAAGGAGTTGCTTGGCCCCAACTTCAATCTGTATCTGCTCGGTCTGGTCGTGGCAATCCTGGCTTTGGGGATTATCGCGTCACTGGTTTCGGCCAAGGAGTCGCAGTCAGATCAGCAGACGATTCAATCGCATTGATTCGTGCATGCTGCCGTTAACATCGCAACGAGCGTGCGGCTCTGCGGAGCACCTCGTCTCCCAGTCCTGCATTCATCGGTTGTAATCATCGTCCAATGGATCAAATCATCGAGAAAATCGATGTATTGTCGTCAAACAATCTATTTGTATGTAATCACGATGGAGAGTACAAATCTTTTGTGGGAAACGCAGTCGATGGAGTGATGGAAGCTCCTCATCGGATACGGCGGATTCGACGACTGCGGTCAAATTCATGGATGCGGGGAGATGGCCATGTTGGTATTAGCGAGAAAAGTCGGAGAGAAAATCGCGATTGGGCCTCAGGCAGAGATTTTGATCACGATCGTGGGGATTCGCGGGGGGAGAATTCAACTGGGAATCGATGCCGAGCCTTCGGTTCCCGTGCAACGTGGGATTTCACAATCGGTGGCTGTATCTCAGGAGAATCGGTCGCCCAGGGAGCAGAAGCATGTTATAGAACTTGCACAGTAGCGGCGCGGAATGGAATGCGGAACTCCGGGAATATCTCGAACGGCGACTGTTGTTCGCCCTGTCACGGTATGCCCCGAAGATCACCAAGGTCAACGTCTACATCGCAGATCACAATGGTCCGAAAGGTGGCATCGACAAGTCATGTCAAATTATCGTGCAGATGCCCGGTTTCACGAATCTGGTGGCGAAGACGGTTGATTCTGAGTGGATTGCCTGTATTGATCGGGGGACGACCCGGATCGGGCAAAACGTACGGCGAGCGTTAGCGTGGAAGCGAGAGCATCAAACTCGGGCAGCTTAGCGTCAGGCTCCTCGACCCTTCGTCCATGCGAAGAAGGGGATCTGAAATCGTCGCAATGGACTCGTCCAGCCTCCATTCGGCTCCTCTCCTCCGTCGCGGGAGGAGAGGAGCATTTGGGCGCACATTCTGCTAGCCTGCCCTTCATTTTCTTCTACCGAAAGCCGTACGTTGTCGTCGACCATGTTGAATGGATCACCAGTCCCTCACGATTCGTCGAACTCAGAGATCCCCGATGCTGATCTCTTGAGCCTGTCGCGCGCCCTCGTCTTGCTTGCTCGGCATTTGGATCGTCCTTGTGAAGAGCGTCAGGCATGTCGACTGTTGTCGGAAATGATGCGGTCGCATCCGGGAACAATTCATGACTCGTGGTGGAGTTGGCTGCTCTCAGCAGGACGATCTTTAGGCCTCCCCTTACGGGTATTGGATGTGCCGATCCGCGATTTGCCAGTCATCTTGCGATCAGGAGCGTGCGTCGTGGCTGAACACTGCGCCTCTCATGATCTCGGATTGAACGTTAAAAAACTGGACGTGAAACGAATCATTCTGGTGGGATCTCTGGCTTCGAAGTTGTCTGATCACATTGAACAGCGGGGCGATGCAAGTCTGCTCCGTGTAATCATTGCCAGCAAGGAGTCGGATTTATGTCCTGCGAATCACGGGCACGAGAAGCCATGGGTACTGCTGTGGAGATTGCTGGCCCCTGATCGCAAAGATCTCTGGGCTTTGGTGGTGTTTTCGAGCATTGCCGGGCTTTTGATGCTGTCTGTGCCAGTCACGGCGCAGCAATTGGTCCGAACGGTCACCTTTGCCACGTTGTATCAGCCGATTGTCGTGCTTTCCCTGATGTTGCTCGGATTGCTGGGCTTTGTGGCTGCTCTGCAAGCACTACAGGTTTATGTGGCCGAAATCATTCAGCGACGATTGTTCGTCCGGATCACGGGCCAGGTCACTCGATGTCTGACTCAAGCGGACACTGCCGCCTGGCGACAATTCGCAATACCGGAGATGGCTAATTACTTTCTTGAAGTGGCGATCGTTCAGAAAGTTACCGCGTCGCTCGTGGTCGACGGCATCGCCATCCTGCTGACCACGTTGATCAGCATGAGCGTGATGGCGTTTTATCATCCATTCCTGCTGGGGTATGACATATTGCTGCTGGCGTTTCTGGCCACGATTCTTTTCGGCTTCGGCCGTGGCGGCGTGAAGACGGCGATTCAAGAATCACGGACCAAGTACGGTGTGCTCAGTTGGTTGGAAGACATGGCCCGCTGCCCCGGCATATTTCGGACTGGCGGCGTCGAACTCCTGGCGATGCAGCGAACCGACGTGCTATGTGCTGATTATCTGCGCGCCCGCCGCTCACATTTCTCCATCCTGATGCGGCAAATCGTTCTGGTACTGATCCTGCAGGTCATTGCCACGACGGCACTACTGGGCTTGGGCGGATTTCTGGTCTTGAACGAGCAGTTGACGCTGGGTCAACTGGTCGCCGCCGAACTGATCGTGGCGATGATTGTTGCCTCATTCGCCAAGCTTGGTAAACATCTGGAAGGATGGTACGACCTGCTGGCGTCCGTCGATAAGCTCTCGCATCTTCTCGACCTACCGGCCGAACCGCATGACGGTCTGATTGGTCTGTCCCGTCAGGGACCAGCGGAGTTTGTCATCCAGGAAGCTGCATCTCATGAGACTGAATCGCCGACGGACACTACATTTAATGGTGAACTGTTGCGGGTCGCCCCTGGCGAGACGGCGGTGCTCATCAACTGGGACCCGTCTCTTACCCGTGATCTCGCCGACGGCTTACGCGGACTGCGTGGCGTGTCGGGGCCAGATCTCATCATCGACGGAGTTCAAATTGATGACATCCGCGGTGATGTGCTGCGTCAACATGTCGCTGTGGCGAGTGACTTGGAATTCTTGCCTGGAACGATCGCAGAAAACATTCATTTGTCACGACCTCGCGTGTCCGAATCCGATGTTCGTGGAGTGTGTGATGCCGTCGGCCTCACTGAAGAGCTTCGGCACGCTGGCCTGACGCTGTCAACACGAATGTTGCCGAATGGTTGGCCACTCAATTCCTTGCAGCATCGGAGGTTGATACTTGCGCGTGCCCAAGCGGGGAGACCCAGGCTACTCTTCATCGATCATCTCTGCGACCTCTTTACTGAAGTCGAGTTCCGGCAATTGTGGCAGCGACTGTCACACTATCAGCTGCAAACGACAATTCTGGTGGCAACTGTTCGTGAGGACATCGCCCAAGTGGTTGGTCATGTCACCAGCCGACCGCTCAACCATCGCAGGCAGAAACCGGGGACTCACTAATGCTCAAGCCCACCCCATTGCCGTTGCCGACTCAACCACTGGAGTTTTCGGCACTTGGTGACCTGTCCCGTGCCACCGTTTGGGCACACCGCGTCGCCGTTTGTCTATTCTTGGGATTGTTGCTCAGCGTGATTGCTTGCATGGCGCTGCCTTGGCAGCAATCGGTGGCGGGAAAAGGCCGAGTGATCACCTATGACCCGAACCATCGGCTTCAGGAGGTGGACGCTCCCATTTCCGGACGGCTGGTTGACATCCTGCCGGATTTGGTGGAAGGGATGCATGTCGCCAAAGGCGAGTTGCTGATGCGGATCGAACTGGTAGATCCGATTTTGAGAGAACGTTTTGCAGAGCAGTTTGAAGCCCAAAAACGAAAACTCAAAGCCGAGGAGACGATTGTCTACGCCTACGAGCAGCAGATTCTGGCGTTCAGGGATGTGCGAGAACAGACTGAATTGGCTCAAGATGAGTATGTAAAGGTGGCAGAGCAAAAGTTGCTGGCTGAGGAAGAAAATCTCAAGGCAATGGAGGCTGGCTACGAACAGGCAGAGAAGGACAGCGTGAGACGCAAAGAACTCTATGAGAAAAAGGTCGAATCCAAATTTGAGTGGGAGTTGGCCGTGCGCAAAGCAGCCGAAGCGAAATCAAAGCTTCAGCAGGCAAAGGCTTACGTAAAAGCAGCCCAGAGTGAACTTGCTGCAAAAAAGGCCGAACGTGAACATAAACTACGCGAGGCGGATGCGAAAATCGAATCAGCAGATGCGGTTTTTAGAAAATCTCAGGCAGATGTTGAGAGTACCAGAAAAGAATTGGCCGATATTCAGAATAAGCAGTCTCTGCAAGTACAACCGGTTGTAGCGCCATTGGATGGATATGTTCTGAAGTTACGGACTTTTCAGGGAGGTCAGATCGTCTCTGCCGGCCAGCCGCTCTTGGAGTTAGTTCCTGCGACGGCAGATCGGGCGGTGGAAGTGAAAGTGGATGGCAACGATGCGCCACTCGTGGCCAGCCACGTGGCAGAGGGGCAACCTCGTAAAGTCCGTCTGCAGTTTGAAGGTTGGCCTGCGGTGCAGTTCAGTGGTTGGCCATCGGTTGCCGTGGGAACCTTTGGTGGAATCGTGGCCACGGTGGATCGCACCGATGACGGTCAGGGGAAGTTTCGAGTCGTCGTGATCCCTGATCCCGATGATCGTCCCTGGCCTGATGCTGAGTACCTGCGCCAGGGAATCCGGGTCAATGGTTGGGTTTTGCTGAATAACGTTCCGCTTGGGCATGAGTTATGGCGTCAAATGAATGGATTTCCACCGATTGTCACGATGCCGTCGCCCACCAAGCAAGATGGGTTGCTGCGAGGCAAAAAGTAGCAGAATCGCTATCGATCGTTTGCGCACTTTGCCTGGCATTGAGCTGTGGCTGTAAAGTGACCCGCATCGATTTCCGCGACAAAAACGTGATCGATCGAACTGGGACTATTCACCGAGTTGATAAAAAATCGGCCAGTAAATCCTCGGTCGCCAAATCTCGCCCCGTTGCGCATGAACGAGAGATCGAGCAAGTCAGTGGGACCGACGGGGACAAGCTGGCGCCACCAGAAGTTCTGGATCTCCCTTCGCCAGTCACGGGCGAAGAACTGCCCAGTTCGACTTCTCTCGGACCGACTCAACCGATTGTGCTCGACCAGGTCGTTGATGCTATCTATCAGTCCTACCCTCTGTTACGGATCGCCATTGCCGGACGCGATGTCGCCATGGGAGACAATGTTGCAGCTCAGGGGGAATTTGACTTCAAGCTCAAAGCCGATACGCTGAATCAGGCGGAAGGTTTTTATCAGAACTACCGTCAGGGTGTTGGTTTTGATCAACCACTGTACGGGGGTGGCAGTGTTTTCGGAGCGTACCGCATCGGACAGGGAAAATTCGAGCCTTGGTACGGCAACCGCGAAACCAATGGTGGCGGTGAGTTTCAGTTGGGCTTGTCTGTTCCGCTCTGGCAGAATCGTGAGGTTGACGAGCGCCGCGCTCAGTTGTGGCGTACCGCATACGGGCAATCGCTTGTTGAGCCGGAAATTCGCGGCCAACTGTTGGGATTTGTGCGCGACGGTTCAATTGCGTACTGGGAATGGATCGCAGCGGGGCAGAACTTTCGCTATGCGGAACAACTCCTGAAACTTGCACAAGATCGGGATCAGCAACTCCGCAGCCAGGTGGAAGAGGGCGATCGGGCGGAATCCGATTTGACCGACAATCAGCGATTGATCGTCGGTCGGCGCATCAAGCGCCTCGCCACCCTGCAGAAACTGCAGACTACAGCCGTAAAACTATCTCTGTATCTCCGTCTGCCGGGCGGCATCCCTTTTGTGCCTGGCCCCGAATTATTGCCAGCCTCATTTCCCGAACCATTGCCCGTCGAACGCGGCACACTGCAGCAGGATATTCAGTTCGCCCAGGCTCGCCGACCGGAACTCATGGCGTTCGATATTAATCGGCGACAGTTGGACGTCGATCTCCAACAGGCGAATAATCTGCTGCAACCGTCGCTGGATGGGCAAATTCTAAATAGCAAAGACGTTGGGTCGCCGACTTTGAAGGGAGACAAGACGCCATATCAGTTAGAAGCTGGGTTGCTGCTCTCGGTACCTTTGCAACGGCGCAAAGCAAAAGGGAAAATTGCCGCGGTGGAGGGAAAGATCGCCCAGTTAAACGCGAAACGACAATTTGCCTCCGACAAAATTGCGGTCGAGGTCCAAGGGGCCGTGATTGCGTTGGACATGGCGTATCAAGCCATCAACCAGGCACGAGAAGCGATCCGTCTCAATGAAGAGATGCAGCGATTCGAAACCATCAAGCTGGAAAAGGGTGACAGCGATTTTCTTCGACTGAACTTGCGCGAAACGGCCACCTTTGATGCACGCGTTATCGAAGTCGAGTCGTTGCTCCGGTATTTCGAAGCTCAGTCCGACTATCGCGCTGCGGTCGCTGCGGACCTCCCTGATGTCATCGAGATGGGACCGTAGTGCGTTCCCAATTCTTGATAACTCGGATCCGCATAACTGTGACAACCCGACCTTTTCGCCTCAACATCTGCGAAAAATCAATTTCCAGTTGCCGACGGACCGTTCAAGTCAGACGTTCGTGACCTAGATTCCGTTGCAAAGCCGCGTGTAAAGGCGTTTTTGCCTGCCGCGCCATTCCGGAGCGTCAAGCTGAGGGGAACTTTCAAATTCTGCAATCTGCCAACTGGATTACGGCGGCACTTGATCACTTGGTGGCATCGGTCAGTACACCGCACACCGATATGGAACTGGATTCCGATCTCGTTGTACGGGAAGTCGGGCGTGACGAAGTCACCCCCGATCTGGTTGCACGGTGGCGCGATCTTGAATCTCGATCATGCCATGCAAATGCGTTCTTGAGTCCCGAATTTGTGCTGCCTGCATGGAAATGGTTGGAACCGGACGGAAACTCCTTTCTAATGACTGTCGAGGAACGTCAGACCGGTCGGCTCAGGTCGCTGGGATGCTTTCAGGAATCGCCTGGCAGTAGGCTCTTAGCGCTGCCGCATCTTGTTGCGGCGAAGACTATTCACTCTTTCCGCACCGGCATGCTGCTGGACGAGAGCACCGCTGATCGAACGTTGAATGCCTGGCTGAGATACTTACAGAAACAGTCGCGGTGGGGGGGCGTGGTCTTTCCAACAATGCGACTTGATTCAATACTCGCTCAGCGTATGCAATCGGCATTGAAAGCCTGCAATCTGTCCTGGCATACAGGCCCTAAGATCACGTCGGCTGCCTTCTTTCCACCGATCGCTTCCGAGGGAACACTTTCAGAGCATCTATCGAAACATCGCTGCAAGTTGCTACGTCAAAAGCAACGGAACCTGGAGTCGGTAGGGCCAGTCAGGCTACACAGGATTGAGCGGTCCGACGAAGTCGCCCAGGCAGTCGAGCAGTTCCTGAGCTTGGAAAATGCAGGTTGGAAGGGGAAAGAGGGAACGTCGTTGCAGTCGAACTTTGCTTCCGCAGAGTTCTTGCGATCAATGGCAACCGGATTCTTTGAGCGTGGAAAACTGGTCCTTACGCAACTGCTCGCAGGTGACCATGTTGTCGCCTCAACGATCAATCTGCACGGTGCGTCGACTCTCTTTGCCTTTAAGATCGGGTGGGACCCGCATTTTGCAAAGGCAAGCCCCGGCATGCTGCACGAAAACTTACTGCTCCCGTTAGTCTGTCGAGATTTCCCCGAAGTAACCTGCTTAGACAGTTGTGCGCGCCCTGGTTCTTTTCTCGAGGACATCTGGCCCCATCGAATAACAATTGCAGATGCTGTGATACCCACCTCACGATTCGGACAGACCGCCATGGCGGCCATTGAATCCGTACGCTTTCTCAAGAACTGTCTGCCCAGATTTGAGGAATAGCGATAGTGGATACGTCACCCAATATCCGCACTCAGTTTATTCCACGTCCTGAGCAAAGGAGGCTTGTCGCCGGGAGCGTTACCGGAGATCCAGCCACGTTTCGACAGCCTCTTTCAGGGTTTGGAAGGCCCCCAGAAATCGTAGCGACTTGTGATCAAACTCAAGGGAGATGGACGATCCATACCCGGTTCGAACGAGGGACGAATGACACCCGGCGTTGGCACCCGCTTCCAGATCTCCCATGCGGTCGCCGACCATCAGTGAACGTGGCAAGTCGATCTGCAAGGCCCCTGCAGACCGCGTCAGCATTCCGGGCTTTGGCTTGCGGCAGTCGCAATCGATCCGATAGTCGCCTAACCCTTCCACGGGGTGATGAGGGCAGTATTCGTAGCGGTCGATCCGGGCGCTGAATTCTGCCAGTAATTCATCCAGCCGGGCATGAACTTTCGCGATCTGACTCTCAGGAAAATAGCCTCGCGCAATCCCTGCCTGATTGGTTACGACAGCGACCGGGATGCCGAGAGCGTTCATCCGCGCGATCGTCTCACCGACCGTTGGCAATAACTCGACATCCTCGGGCCGCGAGAGATAATGCTTCTCTTCAATCAACGTTCCATCACGGTCGAGAAACAGACCGGGGCGGGTGCCAGATTGTGAATGCAAATGGTCTGCCATCATTCCACAACGCTTCTCAGATCACCGCGTGCGTCGAAGGCCATATCGGTGGGTTCTGAGAGTTTTTCGAGATCTGCCCGGCCGGCGAATTCCGGCAGGTATGCTTCACTGATCAGAACTTCGGCCAGATGCAAGGTGTCTGGAATCTGGATGACCTTCGACTGCGGTGGCTCCACCAGCCCACAGGTATGCAAGGCATTTGAAATGACTTCCCGATCTGTATCGAACGCGATCGGTATCATCGCGGCTGTCGGATGCAGTCCCGTAATACAATTGATGGCGGTAATTTTGCGGTCGATGGCATCGGCGGTCCGTTGATTCGTGAATTCTGACAGGCCGATCCCCGTGGCATTGCCATGAGTTTCCTCGGTCAGTCCACGAACGAAAATCCGCTTGCAGCGAACGTTGTCGCGTTCGGTCGCCGCATGGTCGTTGTACTTGCGTCCCACAACGTTGGTGTCGAGTCCCGTGCCGCTGATGTTCTTGCCGATCCGGTCGACAATCAACAGATCGCAGTAATTGAAAGGAAGTCGTGGCAGCCAGCGAATCGCCAGCTTGAGCAGTTCCGTTTCGCGCGCCAGAAACTGTTCCGGGGGGACGGCTTCGATCAGGGCCGTTTCATCGTAGGCGTTTTCCACGATCCCGATACCACCCGCAACCCGGCATTTCTGGATGACCGAGGCCCCGACAGCCATGATGATTTCCATGAAGCTGTAGTCCGCAATGGCTCGATGGTAGATCTTCGCTCCTTCGTGCTTGCCGAGTCCGATCAGCATCATCTTGTGCAGGCCGGATTCGACATCTCCCACAAACCCTGTATGCGGTTTGATGCGTCCGACAATCAGCACATGATCTGCCTGTGATGCATGCTTGTCGAAGTGAACGGGAATTCCTTGAGGCGTTCTGTCGACAATCACGGTCTCCATCGATGCCCGCAGTTCGCAGCCCATTTTTTCAGGGGTGATACCGTAGTGCTCAAGAATCTGAGTCTGGCCGGCGGCAGTACCGCCTCCGTGGCTCCCCATGGCGGGGACGATGAACGGGATCGCTCCCAGGCTTTTGACATGGTCCACAGCGGCGCGAATGATCTGGTCGATGTGTGCAATCCCGCGACTCCCCGCTGTAATTGCGACCGTCTGGCCGGATCGAATCTTGCTGCCAAGTTTCAAAGAGGCGAGTTGAGAATGAACTTCCGCCGGAATGTCCAGAACCCGTGTGGCATCGAACTTCTGACGGACGCGGATCATACGGGGAAATGACATAATGGAGCCTGATCAGGGAGTCGTGAAAGTAGAACAGTTGCGGGCGTGGTTTGGTCGATATCAGAGGTTTTGGGCTTTAAGGAATCGGGAGACCTTCGGTCGGTCATTTCGGCGGGGTCAGGATTCGACTCTACCGGTAGTGAGGATGGACTTCAAGACGTCCCCTAAGTCGAGTTTACCGAAACGTTTCGGGAAGAAACCGAAAAATGCGACACGATTGGCCGAACTGTCGGGTACAACATGTCGGATCGAGTGTTGAATAATGGCGTTCACAAAATCGACGCGAATTGATGGGTTGGGGAGTGATCGAATGGCGCTGAGAACAATAGGGTGGTTTACCGGGTTCGCAGTTTTGAATCTGGTGATGTTGGGAGTTTTGGTGCGGGCGCAGTCCGATATTCCGAATCGCGGCCGAAAATCGTTGGACGATCGTGTCGTTGAGCGGTTTCGTGCTCTGGACAAGAATCAGGACGAGCGACTGACGAAGGCCGAACTTGGTGCAGGCCTGTTCCAACAGCTTAACACAGACGGGGACGAGTTCGTCACCCTGCCGGAAGCACAGGCTGAAATTCGCAAGCGGGGATTCGAGGCTGTTTTGAAGGCAGCTCAAGCAGGAAACGGTCCTGCGACGTCAAATGTAACGACGGCTGCTGAACCCCCGTTGCGCCAAGGTCCCAGGCGACTGTCCCCCGGGGACCATGGGGTCGGGCGGATGGTTCCCGATCTGAGCCTGACCGACATCAACAGTCGGACGTTTCGGTTGAGCGACTACGCAGATCATCCCGCTCTGATGATCGCCTTCACGAATACCACATGTCCGCTCTGCAAGAAGTACGCTCCTTCACTGGCGGCGCTGGAACGACATTTCGCAGATCGCAAGATTCCCTTCCTGTTCGTCAATACAAATGCCGCCGAGAAACCGGCTGCGATTCAAGCCGCCATTGAGACCCAGGGGCTGAAAGGTCCCTATGTGCGCGATGAAGAAACCAAGGTGGCGCGGGCATTGGGGGCGACGCACACGACGGATGTGTTTGTGCTCGATGCGAGGCGGACGATCATTTACCGCGGAGCCGTTGATGACCAGTACGGTTTTGAATACTCGCTTGATGCGCCTCGTACGGAATATCTGAAACTCGCCATTCAGTCTGTGATTGACGGTCGTCCGCTCCTCATTGCGGCAACGGAAGCACCTGGTTGTCCGATCGAACTGATTGAGTCGACGGTGCCTGCCGCCGATATCACGTTTCACAATCGAATCTCGCGCATTGTTCAGTCACGTTGTCTGGAATGCCATCGCGAAGGCGGGCCGGCTCCCTTTGCTCTGGATACATACGAAAACGTCGCAGCACAGGGAGCCGCAATTCGACAAGCGGTCGAACGAGGTGTCATGCCCCCGTGGTTTGCTGCCAAACCGGAAAAGGGAGAACCGAGTCACTGGTCAAACGACAAGTCACTTTCAGCTCAGGAAAAGATGGACCTGCTCGCTTGGATTGCGAGTGGAAAACCGGCTGGCAATCCCGCCGATGCTCCACTGCCGAAAGACTATCCGTCCGGTTGGCGTATCGGGAATCCTGACCATCTCGTCCAACTCCCTTCGCCGATGCCAATCAAGGCAACAGGGGTCATGCCATATCAGGATGTCATTGTTGAGACCGGGTTGACGGAAGACAAATGGGTCCGGGCTCTGGAAATCCGTCCGACGGCTCCGGAAGTCGTCCATCACGTACTGGTCTTTCTGTTGCCACCCTCCAACCGAAGCAATGCCACAAGCGATCGTGAAGCAGGGGACGACGAATCGGGTGGATTCTTCGCCGCCTATGCTCCGGGGAATGATCCGCTGGTGTTTCCCGAGGGATTTGGAAAACGCATTCCGGCCGGATCACGGATGAAGTTCCAACTGCATTACACCCCCAACGGGACCGCAGCCAAGGATCAAAGTCGCCTGGGAATTATTTTTGCCAGGGAACAGCAAAAACATCTGGTGCACGTTTCGGGAATCGCCAATCCGAAACTGTCGATACCACCGGGAGCAGACAACCATGAAGTGTTTGCCCGACAGACGGTTCACTCCGATACCACGATTCTGGCCTATTTCCCTCATATGCATCTTCGTGGGAAGGCATTCCGCTATGAAGCGATTTACCCTGATGGTCGCAAGCAACTGCTGCTGGATGTCCCTCGCTACGACTTCAACTGGCAGCTTTCCTATCGATTGGCCGAACCGGTTGAACTGCCGAAAGGAACGACGCTGCTGCTGACGGGCTGGTTCGATAACAGTCGCAATAATCCGGCGAATCCCGATCCGACAAAAACCGTTCGCTGGGGACCGCAAACGTTTGACGAAATGATGCTGGGGTACGTGGAATACTATACGCGGAATTGATCCAGACGCGGAATTAGCGAGTTTTCATTGATGAATTCCACTGAAGATGATTTGAATTTCAACTGGGAACTTGCGGTTCAGGCCATCACCGTTCGCGTTCGCTGGTTTGGAATCTGCGTGGGGTATGGACTGGTCAACCTGATTGGTGGGAGTGAAACCGCCAATCGCGCGGCACTGGATGCAATCCTGTTGCTGGGTGCGACGTATGCGCTGTTAGATACCTTCTACAGTTTCCAGGGCAGAGTGTTTCTCAGCCAATGGCCATTATTCGTTTCCTTGATGGAGGCGACGTTTATCGGCCTGCTTTGCTACTTTGACGGCGGAGCTCAAAGTGCCTTTAGGTTCTACTACTTTCTTTCGCTACTGGTCTGTGCGATCCGCTATGCGCCAGCCATCACCTGGGCGACGCTTGCCTTGCACGTCGTCAGCTATGCGACCGTCTCGGCCGTGTTGTCCGTTCGGAGTCGTGATGAAATTGCGGCGTTAATTCTGACGCCAATTTTCATGGGCTGGGTAACCTGGGCAAGCACTTCACTGATCAATCTCCTCAAGTGGGCCAGTGCCCGACTGGGGCAATTGAATGGAAAACTTCAGGAGAATCAACGACTGCTGGAGGAGCGGATACTGGATCGAACCCGCGAATTGCAGGAATCGCAGGCGATGATCGTTCAGCAGGAAAAGCAAGCCGCGTTTGGACTGCTGGCTGCGGGGATTGCCCATGAAGTCGGCAATCCGCTGGCGGCGATCAGTTCACTCGTGCAACTCCTCAATCGAAGAAACATCGAACCCGAGACTCGCGAGAAACTGCAACTGGTCGACGATCAGTTGCGTCGGATTCAGCGGACCCTGCGAGAACTCGTTGACTTCAGTCGTCCGGTCGTCCACGAGCGATCACGATGCGATCTGCATTCCATTCTGGATGCCGCCCTGAACATCGCCAAGTATTACAAGCGAAAAAAAGGGAAGACAATACTGACGAAGTATGTCGAGAACCTGCCACCGTTGATGCTCGTCCGAGATCAACTGGTTCAAGTGTTCCTGAACCTGATCCTGAACGCGATGGATGCGACAGAAGAAGGGGGAACGATTGAAATTCAAACGACTGTCGTCGACATCATGTTGCGGATTGATATCCGCGACGATGGACAGGGAATTTCTGAGGAAAACCGCGATCGCGTGTTTACGCCGTACTTCACGACGAAGGAGACGGGGACAGGCCTGGGCTTGTTCGTCTGCCGCAATATCGTCGAAGAAAATGACGGACGAATCGAACTTTCTGAAACTTCGCCCAAGGGAACGACGTTCACGGTCTGGTTGATTCTGGCGAAACTTCGACCAGAACGCCATGATACAGACAGTCGAGTTGCCGATTCCGAACAACGGCAACTACCTGTCCAGCCGGCTGCGTCCGAAACCGTGTGACACTGTCGGCCCGTTTCGATTCTTTCCTGTTTTGATGTGACAATACGCCACCATGCCTCGCTCACTTCTCATCGTCGAAGACGAAGTCATCATTCGAAATTCCCTTGCTGAGTTCCTGACGGATGAGGGTTACGACGTTGTCACTGCGGGCAATGTGGCAACGGCACTTCAGCATGCACGCCAGAGGGATTTTCAGGTTGCCGTTTGCGATGTTCAATTGCCTGACGGGGACGGCTTGGCACTGCTGCGTCGGCTGCAGCAACTGAACCCCAGCGTTTCCGGATTGATTATCACGGCGTATGCCACTGTCGAAAATGCTGTGGAAGCGTTTCAGTCCGGCGCCTTTGATTACCTCGTCAAACCCGTCATCTTCGATGACCTGTCCAACAAATTGAAACGGCTGTTCCAGTATCGGGAATTGACAATCGAAAACCAGTTGTTGCGGCGGGAACTGGCTCGTCGGGACCACAGCGAATCGATGATTGGTTCGAGTAATGCTTTGCGAGCGGTTCAAGATGCGGTGCGGCGCGTGGCCGTCACGAATTCCAACGTTTTGCTCGTGGGAGAATCCGGGACCGGTAAAGAATTGTTCGCCCGGACGATTCATAAATGGGGGCCGAAACAGAACGAAAGTTTTGTCGCAGTAAACTGTGCCGTTCGACCGAATGAAATGCTCGAAGCACAGATCTTCGGTGCACGAGCGGGAGCCGTGCCGGGCGTCCATGACGAAATCAACGGCAGCTTCCGGACGGCAGGAACTGGCACCGTTTATCTGGATGAAGTTTCCCAATTGCCATTGTCCGCTCAGGACAAGTTGCTGCGAGCCATCGAGTACGAGGAATTTACACCACTGGGAGCCACGAAGCCGCTCAAAATGACTGCCCGTATTATCGCAGCCACCACGCGCGATCTTTCCGTCGAAGTCGCCGAAGGACGTTTTCAGGAAGACCTCTTCTATCGCCTGGATGGGATGAAAATTCGAATCCCACCGTTACGTGAGCGGTTGGATGACATCCCGGAACTGGTCGAATTCTTCATTGCCAAGCATGGTCGAGCGATGGGCCAGCGCGTCACTGCGGCCACGAGCGAAACAATTCGCACGCTGATGTCTGCTCCGTGGAAAGGGAATGTCCGGCAACTCGACAACGCTATTGAACGTGCCGTCATGATGTGCGATGGAACTCAAATTCGCCCGAATGATCTACCCCCAGATCTGCGAGGTGCCGATCAGCCTCTTCCCGATACTGACGATCTGCGGTCTGCCTTAAGGCATTATGAGCGACTGCATATCCTGCGAGTCCTCAGTCAATGGCCCGACAAGCGTGAAGCAGCCAAACGGCTCAAGCTCGGATTGTCGAGCTTGTATCGCAAGATCGAAGAATTGGGGATTGATTTGTAGGACGCGCCTGGTGACCAGAGCCGCGATCCGTCTTCTATGGAATTTCAGGTGCATTCATGATTCACGTCCTTGCGCAAGTTGAAACAAATCCGGGATCTCGCGAGGACTTCCTCGCCGAATTTGCCAAGGTCGCAATCCTGGTTCGTCAGGAAGCAGGCTGTATCGAATATGGTGCGGCCGTCGATACTCCAACAGGAATTCCAGTTCAGAACTTTATCGGTGAAACAGCCGTTTTGATTGTCGAGAAGTGGGAGAGCGTTGACCACCTGAAGGCGCATCTCGTGGCGCCGCATATGACCGACTATCGGGTCCGGATCAAGCCGTTCGTTCAATCGGTCCGGTTGCAGGTCCTGGAACCTCGCGTCTAGCGCATCGGCCGCCCGGGCGATATCGCAATCGTAGGCCTCTTGTGGGCTGAAGGCCCACCAGCACAAAGCACAGGGCTTTCAGCCCTGTGGTAGCGGACGGAACAGAGTGCGACCTGAAAGGTCGCAAGAGATTTCAGTCATAGCGATCAACTCCGATCGAGGACCTCTCGCGACCTTTCAGGTCGCACATTTTGATCTGTGTCCTGTTCACAGGGCTGAAGCCCTGTGCTTTGTGCTTTTGGGCCTTCAGCCCAGAAGGAATGACACGTTTGGCAAGTCGAAATGACAATGACACCCGGATTATCGCGAGAATCTCTACCCATCACCCTGCAAACGATGATCTGACTTGGTACGGATTCGTGTTCATGACACGATGAGACCGTTACCAAAAAGGTCGCACTCAATTTCCGAACACAGCGACGCGATTGGCTTCCGTCAGAAGCGGGGCCTGCAGTCGACGTGGGGGACCGGCGTCCTTGAAGAGAAGGTCGCCATGGCCGAGAAGCTTCTCGGCACCCGGTTCACTGAGCAACATCCTTGACTCTTGAGCTTTCTGCATCCAGAGGCCCACGCGTGCCGGGATGTTAGAGTCCAGTGGTCCTTTGATCGTTTCGCGGCGAGGTTCCTGCGTGGCCAGGATCAGGTGAATTCCCGCCGCACGCGCTTTGGCACCCAACCGGCAGATCTGATCTTCAATCTGCTTGCGCTCTTCACGACTTCGACTGATCAGATCTCGATACTCATCACAAATACAGACGATTCTGGGCAAAGGGACATTGGAACGAGCCACCAGTTGGGCATGTGAATCGGCTCCGTCGAGTTGACGATATCGACGATCCATTTCTTCCCCGAGTTCTTTCAAAACGTTTGCGACCGGTTGTTCATCTGGAAAGACGAGCGGCTTCCAAAGGAAGGGGGATCCGCGTAACGCATGAAACGCGTTTCGTTTCGGGTCAATCACGAGCAGACGCAGAGTTTCAGGCGTGTTGGTGACGATCAGTCCGGCAATTGCCAATCGCAACCACTCACTCTTACCGCTCCCTGTCGTGCCCGCTACGAGGATATGCGAATGCTCTGTTGTCGCCAGATTGGCACAGATCAGGTGACCATAGATATCAACGCCAATGGGAACGTGCGAGCCTCCCAGTCGTGGGTCAGGTTGTGGCAACTGGCTACGGATATCGTCGAAATGAACCGTCTGTCGATCGGGTCGCTGGACATCAACAACCAGAACTCCATTGTCGATTGAGATGAATGGCGGACGAAGCAGGCCGAGACGCAATTGCAATTCTTCGACGCGTTTCTGAACGGCCGCGACCTTCATTCCGGAACCGAGTTTAATGGGAAATCGCAGAAACGTTGGACCGACAATCGGCGGCCTCTCAAGCGAGACGGTAACACTGTATTCGTTGGTCAGTGTCGAAACAAGTTTCTTCCCCAGTTCCAGGTGCGCATCTGTCGGAGTATTGAACCAGTGGATCTGCGGCTTCGCTTCAGATGACAACTTCACTCGTTGGTCAATTACGTTACCATCAGATGCGACAGGCCCCGTACGACTCAGCGGTGGAGTGGCCTGCGCTGCATCGACGCCCGCCAATTTGCCGATCACATCAATTAAGCGAGACCTCGCCGAAGAGAGTACGGCAGCATCGAAGAGTTGTTCGTGTCGCTGGGGGCGAAAACTGATCAGCGCGAGTGTCCCCGTATTGCAAGACTCGGAAACACCCAAGCCTTCGGATGAACTGAGCATCAGATGATACAGGCACGCTTGACCCAAGTCAGCCGCCGGGGAGGTCTGACCGAGCTTTAATTCAATCGCACACCAGGCAACAGGTCGATCACTTGCCGTTCCTGAATTCGTCAATCGAACGACAGCATCCGCAATCCCAACCAGCTTGACGCTGTCATTCCAACCCGGTTCACGGAGTTCACACGACAGTGGTTCTTCGGTCGTGAGACATTCTGCCAGAGTTTGCCACGGAGCCAGCCGATGGAGGCCGCGACTCTTTGTCGCCGGTCGTATGCTCCAGGCTAAGTCGGCAATCCAATCACAGGTTACCTGAATCGCCTGCCAAAATGAAAGAACCTGCGGGCCCACGTCTTGTAGAGCGGCCTGATGAGTTGTGAGCCTCGGCCCGACAAACTGTGAGTAGACTCGCGACACCAATGTCTGCTTCCAGACATCCAGGTTTTCAGCAACATCCTCCAGGACGGAAAGCGAGTTATTCCCATCGCGTTCATTCACCAGCCAGCCGACCGCTTCATGAAACCACTGTCCCAGGACCGCTACTGATGGTGCACCATCTCCCTTGGCACGTTGAGATCCCGCAGCGCGATACAGCGCCTCACGAACTTCGCTGACAGTGATAGTAACGGGCATCGGGTACGCTCGCGGTTTCGTCTGAAATTCATGCCCGCCGATAGCCTGATTTTGCTGAACGAGCCAACAAATTCAGGCGACATCGGCTAGTGCTGCGTCACGGCTAAGAATTCGGGTTGGGTCCAACAGCCGCTGGGCGCTAGCCCACGGTAAAGCCGAACGCTAACGCGTTCCGGCTGATTGGTCGAATCTGAAATTCAGTCGTGACACGGCACTTGTGGCTCCAACTGGTCAAATTATGATACCAGACTACTGGCCGTGGCCGCTTCCATCAGATCCTGTTCTGTAAACTTGCCTCTAAGAAATTGTCCCGTGATTCTTCCTTCGCACAGCACCAGGATTCGGTCGCAGACGGCGATGAGTTCTGGCAACTCGCTGGAGGTCAATATGATTGCCAGACCCTTGCGGCACAAGCCATCGATCAAATGGTAGATCTCCGCTTTGGCACCTACGTCAATCCCACGTGTTGGGTCATCCAATAACAACAGTTTTGGCTGTGTCCTGAGGGCGCGGGCAATAATACACTTCTGTTGATTTCCGCCGCTGAGACTTGTGATCGGAGCGGACGAGCCCGCAGTCTTGACTTGCAGACTCTTAATCGATTCGCCCGCCGCTCCATGTTCTCGGGCGGTAATGATGAATCCGGCGCGGGATGTCTGAGTCAACGAAGACAACGTGATATGTTCGCGGACATTCATCGTCGTAAACAGACCGAACCGCTTGCGATCTTCGGTGACCATCGCAATACCTGAACGTAACGCTTCTTCAGGATGAGTGAACTGAACGTCGCAACCATTCAGCTCGATTGTCCCTAATGGGGATTCGGGACTCGCTCCATACAAACATTCGAGCAGTTCAGTCCGTCCTGCCCCCATCAGGCCTGCAATGCCGACAACTTCTCCCTGCCTGACGGAAAACTGAATGTCTTTGAGTCGCCACTGCCGCACATGGCCGTGCCACGGAAGTGACAGGTTCTGAACATTCAATACCACCGCGCCCGGCTCACGCCCGGCTCCGAAGTTGCTTTCGCCAATATCACGACCGACCATCAGTCCTGTGATTTCGCGTGGAGTTGTCGCAGCCCGATCCAGCGTCTTGACAACCTTTCCATCGCGCAACACGGTGATCCGATCAGCATTCTGAAAGACTTCATCCATCTTGTGCGAGATGTAGATGATCGTCACTCCACGCTGACGCAGGCGAGTGATAATGCAGAACAATCGTTCCACCTCAGACTCCGTCAACGCGCTGGTCGGTTCGTCCATGCTCAAGATGGGAGATAATTTTCTGGCAGATCCACCGCTTTGAGTTTGCGTCCGGTGTTCGGTATTCAGCGCCTTCGCGATTTCCACGAGTTGCTGATCGCCAATGCGAAGCGTCCGTACAGGCTGTCGGGGATCGATATGACATTCGAGTGGTTCGAACAGAGCCGTGGCTTCCTGCTCCATCCGCCGATTATCCAGCAGCCCAAACGAATTTCTCAGTTCACGACCGAGGAAAATATTGGCAGCAACCGACAGATCGCCGACCAGATTGAGTTCCTGGTGGATGATGCTGATCCCGCATTCTTCCGCATCACGTGTTCCGTTCAGTTGCAGTGTCTGACCGCCGACGATGATCTGGCCTTCATAATCGGTGATGACTCCCGAAAGGATCTTCATCAATGTGCTTTTGCCGGCCCCGTTCTCGCCACACAGTGCCAGAAATTCGCCTGCCTGAACATCAAACGAGACTTTCTCCAGGGCGGTCACTGCGTGGAATCGCTTGGTGACGCCTTCAAAGCGGATCAGTGGTGGTAAGGTTTCGCTCACTGACGGATCTTCTCTAGGGGGTCGTCAAGCGGGGATAGTTCTGCTTCAGACGTTTCAGCCCATTAGGGGTGACGGCACTGTCGCTGACGTCCAGTCGAATGACCGGGCAATCCGCTTCTGTTTCCCAAGTCCGAAAGATTGCGTCGAGGCCCTTGTCAGTGATCGAAGTTTCTTGCAGTCGGAATTCTGCCAAGTTGGGGAAATACTTCAGTCGCACCATCAGTTTCTTGATCGTGGCGTCGTCGCACTTCGTACCATTCAGGTCGACAATAACTCCACCCTTTGTGGCAATGATACGACCACCCAAGCCGAGTACTGTGGACTTGGCGGCTTCACGTTGAACTCCCGGATACGTTAGATCGCACCCGACCGTAGCAGCAATCAGGACCACAACCCAGATGGCGCCGAGTTTTCGCTTGGCTTGAACCGACCTGTTCGCCCGCAGGATTAGCATGAGTGACAGGGCTGCGGAAGCCGCGAGGCTGGCTTGCCAGATCGGGTCCATCGTGATCCGACCTTCAATCAGCTTCGAGCCGAGCAGTGCCATCATCACCCCGGCCAGCAATGTCAGATTGACCATCGTGACCCAGCCAAGAGCCCCTGAGAACAGCCGCCGTTGAGTCGTGCTGGCAGAGGACGATCTGGTGAACGTGACGGCAAATACAACCAGGACGCCGACAATCAATCCTTCGTACACGTCGGCACCCGTCTTGATGATCTTGGCAACACCGTCAATCACCACGCGCAGAAAAAGTGATCCGAGCAGAGTGCCGGGAATCGTTCCGACTCCACCTTGCAGGCTGCATCCCCCCACGACAGCAGCCGCGATGGCGTTCAGTTCATAGCCACGTCCCGACGTTTGCGGGTCTGCGACACTCAATTGCCCGACATACAGGATTCCCGCCAGTGACGAAAGAAACGCACTCAGGCAATAGGCGAGCCATTTCAATCGATCCGTTTGAATGCCGCTCAATCGTGCGGCCTGTTCGTTGCCTCCCAGTGCGTACAGATGCCGGCCGGTGACCGTTTTGCCGAGCAACACCCAGAGCATCGCTCCAACAACAAGAACGAGGATGACCAGGTTCCATGATGTTCCTGAAATTGCCCCCGACAATTCGCGGAACGACTTGTCACCGATACTGATTTGTGTCTTGGCTCCACCTTGAACCGCCTGTGTCGCGGCTTCCATGATCGCCCGGCTGAGACTCCGCAGTCCGACGAGCGTTCCGAGAGTTGCGACAAACGGAGGAAGGCCGACTTCTGTGATCAGCCAGGCATGCAGACTGCCGATTAACACTCCAATCAGCAGTGTCACGGTGATGGCAGTCGTCATGACAACTGGTCCGACGGGCGTCGATTTCTCGATCGCCTCGGGGGCCATCAACATCATCAGTGTGGCACAGATCGTTCCACTGAACGCGACGACTGATCCTGTCGAAAGATCGATTCCTCCGGCGATAATGACGACTGCAGCACCGAGTGCATACAACGACAACAATGCCGTTTGACGTGAAAGATCGATGGAGCTTTGCTTCCACTCGGTAACATAGTTGTGGTTCTTGTCGAGGAATGTCGTCAGAACCAGAACGGCAAAAATCGAAACGAGCAAAGCGAATTCGTGTCTTCGCCAGAACGGAATGCGAGAAGAATCAAGGTCGGTCATGAATGTCGTTCCAGGAACGCAGCCGGGGCGAAGGATAGTTCCGTTTGAAAGCCCTCGTTATCGGCCCACAGACGAGATCTGTGTGCCAAAACCGTCCTTGAACGAGGATGACGCGGGCTTGGAAAATCACCGAATTGGTCACGACCCGCTGAGATTGTACTTGGCCATCCATTCCTGGAACTTGGGAAGGTCCAGAAACTCAACACTGGATTCAAATAACTTACTGTTCAGCGGTGATTCTGAATTCGGGACGACGACCTTCAAACCGGTGTCGTAGATGTCGCCGTTGGGCTTGCCATGGTTCGGCAGCATCTTGTTGATGGTCTCTTTATCGTCTTTCACCAGTGCTTTCAATAACCGGACACCCTGGTATCCCATTTCAAACGGGTTCTGTACGACCATCGCATCGATCTGGCCGTCTTTCATCGCAGTGATTGCATCAGGTTCAGCGTCGAAGACGACGATCGTAAAGTCTTTGCGACGATCGGCGGTTCGAACGACGTCGACAATGGCCGGGGCGTTGTACGACCAGATCCCCACCAGGACGTTCAGCCCCTTGTGGTTGCCCAAGGCATTACGAACATTTTCACGAGCCTTATCCTTGTTCGTATCGTCTGCCATCGTGTCCTTGGACACAAATTTGTCGCCAGCGCCATCTGCAAATCCACCAATCCGTTCGATCGCGTTTTGTGCTCCTGTACGCCCGACAAACGTCACGTATTCGCCCCCATCAGGCCGTAGCCCCTTGGCGCATTGACCGAGGACTTTTCCACCTGTCAGGTTGTCGGTACCGATGAAGGCAAATCGAGCGTCTTGAAACTTCGATCGATCAAGATCCGAGTCGATTGTCAGGATCTTGATTCCCTTCTTTTGCAGCGATCGCAGTTCATCGGCGACTGCCACATTGTTGGCATCAATGGCTGAAACGCCGACAGCAGCAATATCGTTCTGAGTTCCATACTGCTGAAGTTTCTGAAGTTGTCCCTGGGGTGAACCGTCGTTGACATCCAACGTCGCCTTCATCCCGGATTCGGCCAGTTTCAATTCCGCATTGGCCGCTTCGAGCCCGGCGCGGCAGGCATCCCAATAGGGGGAGTCACCATTTGTCAGAATGATGATCCGCTTCGGCCCGGCAGACTTTGGCTTGCTGCTGGCTCCGTCACCGCAACCTGAAGTGAACAGAATGACTGACGCGAACAGGCACAGGGAAAATCGAGCGGAAAGAAAGTTCATCTGGTACCTCAGAAAACGGGCTTTTCGTTGCATGGATGTGATTCACGGCTGGGACGACACAATCGCCCGAATCTCTTGATACGACCCACGGCGGGCATTCTACGGAGTTCTACTGGCTTCAACATTCGCCGAACCGACCAAGACCTCTCTAAAACCGACATTTTTGAGGCGATGTTCGGAAGGATTGCGACGGCCCGCTCGTTGATATCGAGACGAGACACGATACAGGTCGTGATCAGGCACGGTCAAGATAAGCCAGATGGTCGTGGTTCGCGGGCGAACCACGATTATCTCACATCTGGCCTTGATCGCACTCGGCGAGCCACAGAGAACCCGTGTGCTGCATTGTAAACGTCTTCGCGTTGCAAGTTTGCCAGACCCAGTCGTAAGAATTCGGACCTTTTTGTTACCACCGATAGGCGTCTGCTTCTCGCGGATCACACCGAATGGTTTCCGAAGTTGACTTCCGTTAGAATCCAGCCGTCTGGACGTCGCAGAATTTCCTCAACAACTCTCACCATCGACACTTCCCTATGTCTCGTGAAGCCATTTTCGAAGCGAGCGTCGATTTCTTTCTGACGCCAATTCGGCCGTTCCTTGAAGACGACACTGTCTCGGAAGTGATGGTCAACGGGTACAGCGAAATCTATATTGAACGGCGTGGTCGACTGGAACGGACGGATGCTTCGTTTCCCAGCCACGATGCGCTCCTGTCGGCGATTCACAATGTGGCTCAGTTCGTCAATCGTGAAATCGATTCGGACCGGCCGATCATGGATGCCCGATTGCCGAATGGATCGCGTGTTCACGTCGTGCTTCCGCCAAGTGCCCGTCGCGGAATCTACCTGACGATCCGCAAGTTCAATCGAGACATCTTCGGGATGGACGACCTGATTCATCTCGGCAGCATGTCGGAATCGGCCAAGGAATTTCTGGAGATCTGTGTCCGGCTGAAAAAGAACATCATTGTTGCCGGGGGAACCGGTACGGGGAAAACGTCCCTGTTGAATGCGGTTTCCACGGCGATCCCGGCCGATGAACGGATTGTCGTGATTGAAGACAGTTCCGAACTGCGACTGGCCCAGCCTCACACGCTTTATCTGGAAGTTCAGCAGCCTGACGCGATGGGTCGAGGAGGAGTTTCGATCCGCGATCTGTTCAAGGCATCACTGCGAATGCGGCCGGACCGGATTATCGTCGGGGAAGTCCGCAGCGGTGAAGCACTGGACATGGTGCAGTCCATGATCAGCGGTCACGCCGGCAGCCTGACCACAGTTCACGCGACAACTCCGCGCGATGCCCTGATTCGCCTGGAAACGCTGTCGCTGATGTCCGAAGTTGAACTGCCAGTCTATGTCGCGCGGGCTCAGGTCGCTTCAGCAATTAACCTTGTCGTGCAGCTTTCCCGTTATTCAGAAGATGGATCTCGAAAAATCTCACGGATTACCGAGGCTTGCGGGATGGATGCGGACAACAACTACATTTTCCGTGATATGTTCGTCAGCCGGATCAAGGGGCGGACCCCGCAAGGCCGCCTGATCGCGGATCTGGCACCTGTTGGCGAGACACCGTCATTCGCCGCAGAATTGAGAGAATACGGTCTCGAAAACATGATTCATCACACTGCAGATATGTGGAATTGAGAGTTCGACGATGAAAGGCCCCGGATACAAGCTGACTCACGACGTTCGTCGCACCTGGCGATGTTCTGCCTGCGGCACTGAACGAAAGCTGGAGGGAGATATCACCAGCCTGAAGTGCAACTGTCGGGCAGAGGGAACCTTCATGACGATCGTCGTAGAACGAACGGTGGCCCCACGGCCGCTGCAGGTTCCGAATGAGCAGGACGTTCGATCGTCTGAATTTGGAATCGACGATCTGCCGCCCCTCGTACCCCATCCGTCGTCGTTGCCACCAGAACGAACAGGACCGCGGCGCCCCCGTCCAGATTCATCGTCACGGGGTACCGAACCAGCTGATCCATCGGAACCAACGGAATCCGTTGACGTCACCGCCGAGTCCACTCCGCTGCCTGCGGACGACAAGCCCGCTGCAGTGCCAGACTCGATTTCGGATGCGATTGAACCCGCCACGGAATCCGATGACGACTGGGGCGCGGGCATCCTCTAACGGATTGTTAGCGGCGGGATGAGACTCGCAAGACGTATCGAGGTGCGACGGGATCATTGGAGCAGACAGTCAGGCCATTGACGCGAGTCGATCCGGGATCGCCAGTGAGCAGGCGAACTCGTATCACCGAAGACTCTCCGGGAAGCACTGGTTTCCTGGGGAACGCAAGTACTTCAATGCATTTCCCACAGCCAGTCTTCACGTCACTCACAATCAGCGGCTGATGACCCGTGTTGCGAATTTTGAAGTCGCAAACGACTTTCTGATCGGATGTCACTTCTCCAAGATCCAACAGCGGCGTATCACAGGCAATCACAGGCCGCGCGATGGCGGACGCCGCAAGCCTGTGATAGCCCGAGTACGACAATGCCGTGATACAGAACAGAAATCCTGCGGCAAAGAAGAGTTCTCGTCGGCGCGCGACGAGGCGATTCAAAACCTCGCTCACGGCATTACCTGATAGTTATTGTAGTCAGCTGGATCCGGGCAGAATATCGAATCAAGATCGTCTTCGCTGTTACTGCAACAACAGCATGTTGATGAATCCCCTGATGTACCGTCAGCGCAGCAAATCGAGGAGTCAGGGATGCACGTCCCCTGACAGTCAAATGTTCCATAGGGACAAACCACGCTCGCCGCCACCGGTGGCGACGTATCAGCAACGAAAAACAGTGCAGCGATTCCGACCATGCAATACGTCAAGCCGGAAATTACGTAACGACCACCCCACGACGCGAATCGAATCCCAGAGCTTAACATGACGACCTTCTCCTTGTGCGGCAGAGTTCATGAATTCTGCGGTGAATTTACCGATGCGACAGCCGGGTCTAGGGAAAGATCGTTTTTTTCGCGTTTCCGAGCCCGGAACAGAAACACGCCGATACTCAACAGTGCCAGCGAATTGAGGAAATAGAACGCGGGTTGCCATACGGTGGGTTTCACCCGTCCCAGACCACCCATTGCCTTCAGAAAGGGTTTCGCGTCAAATTCGGCGAGGTCGGGAGGTCCTGGGGTGAACTTGTTGACTGTGGCCCGCTCGCGGACACGATAGACTGCGATCCCCGGCGCGAAGAACCGTGATCGATCCAGTTCCTCATCAGAAAACGGAGCTGATCCCCATTCCCGCACGCACTCTTTCAAGAGGGGAATACCGTCGACTTCGCCATCATAAGAACAGCGAATTGTCTCCAGGGATTTGTACGTCCGATTGGGGATGTCCAAGTAAGCATGATGGACTGCTTTTCTTGCCCAAGAACGGTTTCGGAGAAAATCAAACACCCGAATGGCACACCATTCTTCGCCTTTATTAGATCCTTTGCGGACTACAGTCGCACGAACAACTTCTTCGTCGTCCACGTGCATGATTTCCACTCGGTCCAATGTGACTGTTTGATTCCCATGTTGAGGAGTGCCGAATACCACACGATAAAATTCTCCACAGTCAAATGTCTCAATGTGAAAGGCATATTGCGTGATATAATCATTCATAAATGACGAGTCCGATTTGAACCGGGATGCCAGGAAGTAGCTTTGCTTGCTTTCATTCCATCCGAACCCGTAGACATCGGTCGCATCCGCAATCACCATCCCCATCGTGCCATCAGCGGCTTTTCCCGTGATCCGAAACATCTGATTATTCAGGATTTTTGCGGTACCATGAAACTCGGAGCTGACAATATATTCTGACTGATCATCAACCCGATCCTCGCGAGAAATTGAGCCCTCAAACGTCATGCTTTGATAAAACTGCACTACCCGAGGCCACTCTTTTACATATTCTCGCACAAGCTCCTGCTCGGCCACAGGCAAATGTGCAATCGCACCTTCATCCACCACTCGCTCCACGGGGGAACTCGTTGCAAGAATCAGAAGTAGTCGACACAGGGGCGGCATGCGAACTCACCTTGAAATTTTCTAGCTGCAAAAGCATCCGCCATTGACCCTGTTGTCCAAAGGGCCTGTCATCCGTTGAACGCACTTGCACGCTCCAGATCTACCCGGTGTGATGGTTTTACATGTCGCAACCGCACCGGTAGCAGCACATGTCACACCGCCAGCATTCGTCGGGCAAGGAATTACCGGGGGGTTGCTGTCAGGTTTTCTGCAGTACAGACAGACGATGCACATTGGCAACCTGAAACGAATACGACTGCACTCATTACGCAAAACGACATCGATACGCCCAATATGAGCGAATTGAAAGTGTCACGTTTCATTCTGACATTCTTTCTGTGTTGGAAAGCGGTGAGTAAACACTGAAGCAGTTACCTTGCTAAATCAGCGAGGATTTCGAATCTGTGCCTTGATGGAAAGAAACGCCGGTGCGGAGTCAACATTCAAGTGCAAGGGTATATTCTGTTCGACGATCTGCCCCACTTTTGATTCGCTGGCAGTAAAGGAAACTTCGATCGGTTGTGGTGAATCTGCCAACTCCAGCGGCAGACAATTGATGGAGACACACCCACACCCTGGAGTTGCACCCACAACGGAGACGGGTTGGAAAATCAGTTTGCGGACTTGAAATTGGATAATCGTCGTCGTACCGGCGTCGACCTCAATTTCATGGACGCGAGGGCTGACATAAATGGCCTCACCTCGCGACCACGCCAGACATGGCTGTACACCGCCAAGCGTCAACGAAACGGTCAGCCAGGCAACGGCAAGAATGATGACGCAGACGCCGATTCCACGTATGATAGTTGTTGCTGGTGAACGTGAACTTTGATGTGCATGCGACGGCAAGTGAGCACCTCTGATCGCAGACGCAGATGTGTATCGTCACAAAAGTACATCAAAGATCAGCAAAATGCAACACATAGAATCGCAAAATGCAATAAATTCGCAGATGAAGCCTTCTTTATGTTGTTGCGCGACCGATTCTCATCCGTTTCAGACCTTTTTTGATTGCGTTCCTGCCTTTTTCGATAAGCTTTTCAGCGTCACCTTGAAATGCTTCCTTTACGTCCTCCAGATTGACTCCCAGTTTCTCCAGCAGTGAATCGCGAGCAGCGGTGGTAATCGCTTTCCACAATGACTCAAGAACCACGTCAGAATTGATCACAACATTGCCGTTGACCATCGGGAGTCTGGCATCGAACGCGATCTTCAATCCATCGATCTTTCGATTCATTTCATTGACCGCAACCTGGGCAACTGTGCGCATGGCGAGATTCATACCGTCGGGCAAACTTGCGTGGATCTCGTAAAACGCCAATTCCCACGTCATCGCCAGAACGCCTCTTGGCGTTCCATCAGCAGGCACATCCGCACTCATCACAACATCGACGCTCCCTTCGTCAATCCAGCGAAACGGTCCCTTCAGGTAGTCACCGACGATCGCCACGGGTAATCGATCGGCATTCCAATGGACTTCATAGCCCGTTTCCTTCCGCTGGCTCGTGATTGAAATGGGTCGGCCTTCGACGGTTCCGACGATGTTGGAGCGAAAGAGCGTGTCAAACATGACCCAGCGGCTTCGCATTCTTTCGGACTCAAACGTTGCGATGTGAATGGTATAGGGTGCAGACTCGCCGGATGCCGTGTGGTCGATGATCTCCAGATCACAATTCGTCGCCGCGAATTTGTGAATCTCGAACGTCTTCTGGTTTGCGCGAGGTTCTCGACTGCTAACTCGATCGAAACGACCGGTCACGTGTTCCAGCGTCACAGATTCGAATGAAGTTCTGGACCAGAGAATCGTCCAGATCGAAAAGTGGCACGTCGCCTTGTTGCAGGCGAGATCGAAGTTGGAATACTTATCATCCGCCCGCTTGAACTTGATGTTCGTCGCTTCCAGGTTTCCACGCAGGAACCCACCGGAAACCTGATCGAACGTTAATTCAATTCCCGTTTTGAGCTTCAGGTCTTTCAGTGCCCAGCGCAGCATCGGATCGGCCCCGATGAACTCGATGGCGACCAACCCGATCAGACCAAACAGGAACAAGGCGATGCCCCCCACTCGTATCCACCGCCGCCATCGACGCTTTTGAGCGGGACTGTCATCAGCAACCTCGGGCGGAGCATAGACCTGAGTTGTTCGATGCGATTCGCCCGTCGGATGCGAATGATTGTCTGCTGCGCCGACGGGGGATCTGTTCCCAGGTGCTCGGGGAGTTGACGACGCTGACTTCGAGAATCCGCTCGTGAAGACTGTCGCAAGAATTTCCGTAAGCAGACTTCCCATCAGACTGATTGCCATGACGAGAATCTCAATCGCCGGGATGGCGATCACGGCGATGAGTTCGCTGATCAAAACGACGATGATTTCCATAGAGGGTCTTTTCGATTCAGTCAGACTGATAGATTCGTTGACGTGTAACGAGTTGCAACCTCGATTATAATCGTGATCCAACACTTTCCGACGGCATTTCCCACATCGACTTTCAGGAAAGTGTTGAGTTCTGTCCAAGAGTTTTGCATCGTAGAGTGCGCGTCGTCCTTCAAAACATCACTTCTCTGTCAGGCCTTGGCCATGCATCCCGTACGAATTGGACCGTACCTGATCGATCGCAAGATCGGTGCAGGAGGTATGGGAACTGTCTATGTCGGGAAGCATGAGCAGACAGGTCAAACGGCGGCGATCAAAATTCTGCCAGCGTCGTTGGCACGCGAGAGCGGATTTATCCTGCGTTTCAATCGCGAGATCGAGGCGCTGAAATTGTTGAACCATCCCAACGTGGTCAAGTTTTACGACAGCGGCACAGATGACGACGAGACGTACTACTATGCGATGGAATACGTGGAGGGTGAGACTCTTTCCGGGCGCCTGCGCCGTGATCGAAGAATCCCCTGGAAGGACGCAATCCAGTTAACCGTGCAGATCTGCCTGGGTTTGAAACATGCTCATGATGTTGGCGTCGTGCATCGAGACTTGAAGCCATCCAATCTGCTGATTTCGACGGACGGAACGGTCAAGATCACTGATTTTGGTGTCGCTCAAGTGTTCGCTGCAGACCAGCTGACGATCACAGGAGCCGTGATCGGGACCGCAGAATTCATGTCGCCCGAGCAGGTGGAAGGACGTCGCGCGGATCGCCGTAGCGATCTCTATTCTCTGGGTGCGGTACTGTACACGATGCTGGTGGGGCAACCGCCGTTTGCCAATGGAACGCCGCCCGAGATCATGCAGAAGCAACGCTATGGCAGGTTTGATCCACCGCGGAATTATGTTCCCGAGATTCCCTCGTGGCTTGATGAAATCACTTGTCAGTTGCTGGAGAAGAATCCCGAAAAGCGACTGCCGGATGCGTATGTTGTGTCGCGCAGGCTCCTGGAAGTTGTCAAGAAAGTCGAATTGAAGAATTCGACAGCACCAGGCCCCGATGCCGAAACACGTCTGGATGGTCCGATCGGTGGCGGCAGGTTGGGAGCCACTCTGGTTCGCGATCTGGTCCGGGCTCAAAGCCTTCGCGACGAACCGACATCGACGATGGATCGCCTGATGAACAACCTGTGGGTCCTGGTGGGACTACTGATACTCGTTCTGGGAGGTCTCGCCTGGTTCTGGCCAACCGCCGAAGACGCGTCCGCGGAACCGAGTTCAGAGCCTGAGCGAATCTTGAAGACTGCACGATGGCGATGGAAGACCGGGGACGCCGTGGGAGCCAAGCGTCAACTGGAAGCGCTGCGTATTGTGATCGCAGAAGATGAAAGCAAGCAACAGGTTGTGCGAGCGGTCGATCGTTTATTGTCGACGATTCGAAATACGCGTCCGACGTACCAGCAGAAATTTGTTCGAGAAGCGCTGGATCGTGCGAAGGCTCAGATGTCGACTGATCCCGCCAAGGCAAAGGCCATCCTGGAAGGGGTACTATTCCTTTATGAGAACGATCGTTCTCTGAGCGACCCTGTTGCGGACGCGAGATTGCTGCTACTTCAAATTGAAAACCCCGTACCTGCGGAAGGCGAGAAGGGTGATACAACCGTCCCCTCCGAGAAGAAACCTGCCGATGCAACTGCACCTGATTCGGCACCAACCGAAAAGAGTGAGCCCGCATCGTCGGAATCTCGCTAGTATCTCCCCACCCAGCCAAGCTGCTAAAACGTGAACAGCAATCCGCCGGAACCGGTGACCGCGCGGAAGTGAGATCCCCATTGGTATTCGTAGAGACCGAACAGCGTTACGCCGCGGGCGAGTTCTACTGTCAGCCCGGGGCCGATCATTCCCAGGTGATTTGCAGGCTGGTTTCCTGTCACCGTCCATTTCACTGCGGGGACACCGTTCAGCGTTGCGAATGCAGACGCCTCGTCCCTGAGGATCTCCCTCGCCCAGCGTGCACTGAAATAAGGAGACCACCGTCGCCCGCGAGAATCCGTCAGGTGATGTGCAATCAATCGTGCACCCAGATGTGCTTGCAATGAGCGGAAATTTGCCGAGGCAACGCTGATTCCTAATGGTCCCGATTCTGTGGCCTGACCGTTGGTCAATTGGACGTATTGAAGTGCCGAGAATGGTTGCAATCGAAGAATACTCGAATCGAGATTCCAGCCGATTTCACCGTAACTGCCAAATTGATGTCCGGTAAAGGATCCGTGGGTCGAGCGTGGAGCGACACCAATTCCAGCGATCCGATCCACGTCATATCGATTGTGTCCATAGTTGAGGACTCCGAATGCATACGACGCATCGCGTCGCTTCAAAGCGTAAATCCCGGCCTGGAACGAGTTCACTTGTGCGGACGAAGAGAGAGAATTGTTGAAAGAGCTGTATGAGTTTCCGCCCGTGATTCCGATCACCCCGGATTCGTCACGGCCCAGATCGATTCCATAGGCCAGTCCTCCGATGCCAAAATCGGAAGTTGAGGCATTGCCATCGGCTCGCAGGCCTCCTGAGGTACCGTATCCCTGCAGCCAGCTACTGGCATAAGTCACGGACGGCTGGCCGCGAACAATCATCCCTGGGTAGGAAGATCCCAGAGGACTATTCATTGCCATTCCGCTTCCCAGTTCGTCGGAATCGTTCAGGAACGAGTCCGTGTTGATGATGCGATTGCTGACGGCTCTCAGTGAACTTCCTGCGATCTGCAGACCCAAGGTCGGCAGGCTGCCATAGATTTCGCCGCTGAGGGAATCCAGCAGCGATCTTTCGGTTTGCGGCTGAATTATTAAACCTCCATCTGACACCAGTATCAGAGGGTGCTCTTTGTGGGATGCGATTACAGAATTGAAGGCCGACGCAACGTGTCGTTGATTTGACGTCAATAGGTTATCTTGGGGGAGTGGGACACCCCACGGTTCCGTCGGAAAGTAGGACCCTAATCCTAGAGAGATTTCATCTGCCAGGCCTAAGGTGGCCAGCATCAAACATGCGGAAACAGCGATCAACCACCTCAAACAGCCAAAACAGGACTGCCGTTTGCATTGCGACGTCTGCGATGGAACTCGGTTTTTACGGTTCAGCATGTCATTTTGCCTTGGACCTGACACAACAACGTTGCAGGTCGCATACGGAAACAAGGGACGGGCTAATGTGCGGTGCCAGGGATTCATCCCACTCAATATGTGATCAACAGTCCACCGGTACCCGTTTGTGCCCGAAAATTTGATCCCCACTGGAATTCGTACGCACTGAAGAGCGAAATTCCTCGAGACAACTCCACAGTCAGTCCGGGACCGATCAATCCAAAATTCCGAGCGGGTTGGTTTCCGGCGATAGTCCAGGACGCGGACGTCGTCTGGAGAGTTGCGAATGTGGATGCCTGTTCATTGAGTAGTTCCCAGGCCCAGCGACCGCTCAGGTACGGTGTCCACCGCCGTCCGCGGGAATCCGTGAGCCGATGGGCAATCAGTCGACCGCCGAGGTGTGCCTGAACGGAACTGAAATTACTGGCCGCGATACTTAATCCCCCCAGTCCCGATTCGCTTGTCTGGCTATTCGACAGAGAGACATACTGCATGCCGACGAAAGGCTGCATCCTGACATTGCGAGATTCCACGTTGAGGCCCGCTTCTCCATAGCTGCCAAATTAATCCCCCGAGTAACTGCTGCCAACCGCGAGTTTCATCGGTGTCACGCCGACCGTACGATTCACATCAAACAGATTGTGACCATAATTGAGAACTCCGAAGGCATAGGAAATCTCATTCCGCTTCAGTGCGTAGATTCCGACTTGAAGGGAATTCACGCGAGCCGTATCTGACTGATCATTGCTGATGGAGGTAAAACTGTTGCCAAGCGCGATACCGATCACGCCGGTTTCATCGCGTCCCAGGTCCAGGCCGTAAGCCAGTCCGCCAATTCCATATCCCGATGACGAAGCATTGCCATCGCTTCCGAATCGCCCTGAGACTCCATATCCCTGCAACCATCCGCTGGCAAACGAGACAGACGGCTGCCCACGAACAATCAGATCAGATTCGGTCGAAAGCCCCGTCGCAGCCCCCAGCAGCGGCTCATCCGCGACGTTCAGAAACAAGTCCGTGTTGATGATTCTGTTAGTCACGGTCCGAAGTGAATTTCCTGCGATTTGCAGACCAATCGTTGGCATGCTGGCATAGATTTCTCCACTGAGCGAATTGACGAGTGCGTCTTCCCTTGCTGGCGCATAAGGGATGAAGGGAACCAACTCGGCGACCGAGTAGCCGCGGGTATCGATCAAGTCATTCATTCCTGCAACGACCTGCTGCTGATTCCGGGAATAACCGTTTCTAAACCGCGAGGGGAGTGCGATCATTGCTTGCCCGACCGCCATCAGGAGCAGTAAGACAGGTACAGCCCCAAACCACGTCAAGCAATCACGATTGCGTCGCTGATGCAGGTCGAAACCGAATCGGATATGGAAGAACCTCGAATGCATGGATTCGCTTCTATGAACAGCTCAGGTTCGCTTCAAGACAGAATGCCTCATCGGTTTGATACCTGTGTCACTTGCTTCCAACAATAGGATTTGTCTGATCCAGGGCCATCAAAGTCGTGTAAATCAGTGTCAATGGACGATGTGCGGCAAATTCGGCCGGATTCGAGGTTTCGGGGTTCTGGCGGGCGATGCTTGGTTGCTGCGATCGTGTCACGGTATCATGGAATTGCCCACAATGGCGGACCGCGATGTGTGTCCCGTGGTGGCTCTGTTTCTCGTGAAATCAATTGGAAGACTTCGATGACCGAATTTCGTACCGAACACGATTCGATGGGTGATGTTCAAGTTCCCGCTCAAGCCTACTATGGCGCACAGACTCAACGTGCGGTCGAGAACTTTCCGGTTTCCGGCTGGACCCTGCGGCCAGAAATGATTCGGGCGATGGGACTGGTCAAATGGGCCTGTGGGATTGCCAACCGGGACTTGGGGAAATTGACCGGCACCGGCAAGAATCCACTCAACGCCTTGCAAGTTGATGCGATGCTGAATGCGGCCAAGGAAGTCGTTGCGGGAAAGTTTGACAGCGAATTTCCGATCGATGTCTTCCAGACCGGATCGGGAACCTCCAGCAACATGAACTGCAATGAGGTCATTTCGAATCGAGCCATCGAAGCGACGGGCGGAAACCGCTTCGAAATGAAGAAGCCGATTCATCCCAATGACCACGTCAACATGGGACAGAGTACCAACGACACGTTTCCCACAGCGATCCACGTCGCCGTGGCGATCAGTATTCACAAGACTCTCATTCCCGCTCTCAGCCGGTTTGCCGATGTCTTGAAGTCGAAGGCCCAGCGCTGGGATAAGATCATCAAGATCGGCCGGACTCACCTAGCAGACGCCACTCCACTGCGCCTTGGCCAGGAATTTGGAGGATTCGCCCGTCAGTTGGAATTGAGCGTCGGGCGAGCACAGCGGGCCTTGGAAGCGGTGCTGGAGCTTCCGGTTGGTGGGACCGCCGTCGGATCGGGAATCAATACGCATCCGGAATTTGGTCGCCGTACGTGCGAAGCGTTGGCAAGTGAAACAGGACTCGGCTTCTTCGAAGCGGTCAATCATTTTGAAGGGAATGCCCAGCGCGATGGCCTGGTCGAATGTCACGGTCAGTTACGAGTGATCGCGACGACACTGTTCAATGTCGCCAACAATATCCGCTGGCTCGGTTCGGGACCCCGTTGCGGTTTCTACGAAATCATGTTGCCGGATCGCCAGCCGGGCAGTTCGATCATGCCGGGTAAGGTCAATCCGGTGATGTGCGAAAGCCTGATGCAGGTCGCCGCACGTGTCATCGGGAACGATCAGACCGTCGCCTTCAGCGGTGCAACAGGTGGCCAGTTCCAGTTGAACATCATGATGCCGATCATGGGTCACGCAACGCTGGAGTCGGTAGCGCTGATGGCTCAGGGGACCACCGCGTTTATCGATCTGTGTGCTCTGGACATGGAAGCGAATGCCGAGGCGTGTGAAGCGAGCGTCGAAAAGAGTCTGGCGATGGTGACCAGCCTGAACCCCTATGTTGGCTATGAAAAGGCCGCCGCTTTGGCCAAGGAAGCCTTTAAGTCTGGCAAGACGATCCGCGAACTTTGCCTCGAACAGAATATTCTGCCAGCGGATCAGTTGACCAAAGCCCTCGATCCATGGGCCATGACTGAACCTCAGGCCTGACGGTCTGGATTGTGAACGCGAGGATACCATGAAGAGCCCATTTCCAGGCATGGACCCCTATCTGGAGTCGCATTGGCGCGATGTTCATACTCGGTTAATGACGTACATCGGCGACCAGATCCAGGAGCAACTTCCAGCCGATCTCGTCGCGCGGGTCGAAGAAAAAATCGAAGTCGATGGACCCGACGACATTCGATTGGTCGCGCCTGACGTGAGCATCGTTCAGGATCAAGGAACCGTCATTGATCTGCCACAGGGCGAATTCACACTGGTCGCGGAACCACTGGTGGTTTTGGAAGAGGTTCCCGAGACGTCGCGTCACGTGAAAATCGTCGACGCGTCGTCAGGGGAACGGGTGATTACCGTCATTGAAGTCCTCAGCCCGACCAATAAGCTGACGACATCCGGACGTAACGAGTATCAGCGAAAGCAACGGGATTACATTCTTGGCGGCATTAATCTTGTCGAGATTGATCTGCTTCGTTGTGGTCAACATGTGCTGTCAGCAGCCTGGGAACTGATCCCACCAAACCGCCGCCGCACGTACATGATGAGTGTTCGATCGCGTCTGCGAACAAAAGTTTTCGGATCCACGTTGCGAGAATCCTTGCCCGTCATTCCCATACCGTTAAGGAGATACGATCGCGACGCTCGTCTCAACCTTCAACAACTGATTGACCAGGTCTATGAACGCGGTCGGTATTGGAAAATCGACTATCAGCCCGATCCGCCGGAACCTCCACTTCCTCCAGATGAAGCGGCGTGGGTCGATCTGCTATTGAAGTCCCAATCCCGGCGGAAGTAATCGCCTTTGGTCTTCGTTCGAAATTGCCGTGCCAAGTTTACTGGACATCGTCAGTACGCGCGGCGAGATCTCAACTCGCCGAATCACTCTGCCAATCCCAACTGTCGGCGAACATCGGCAAACACTTTGTTTGCGGGTTCTGCCAGTCCAGTCGCTTTGTCGATAACACATTGACGCACGTCAGCCAGAAATTCCGTTTGGTATCGCCATTCTTCGACAAGTTGCTCGACCGATTCCCCCCCCCCGTGCACGATTCGATGCGCCGCGTGGCAAATTGAACAAAGTCTTGAAGGTCGTTCTCAAGAGACTGGCTTGGCATCGTATACCCTCCAACTTCATTCTGAAAAGCTGGAGTCACAATACCAAGAATGTCGCCGACTGCTATTCAGGCAAGCAACAAGTGAATCTCTACAACAGTTCCGCAATCGGTTCACCGAAGGGGAGAATTGGCATTGGACGACCGCGATGGTCAAGGAAGGACATCGCTGAATCGATTCCCAGATGACGGTAAACCGTGGCCCACAGGTCATTAGGTGTCAACGGACGATCAGCCGGATGTTCACCCTTGGAATTCGTGGAACCGATGATTTGACCGGTTCGCATTCCGCCACCTGCCATGATAAACGACATTGCTTGCGGCCAGTGATCACGGCCTGGCTGGATGACTCCGGTTTGAGATCCTGCGGTGTTTTCAATCCGTGGCGTCCGTCCAAATTCACCCGTCACCAGGATCATCGTTTTGCGATCCATCCCACGCTGGTAAATGTCTTCGATCAGAGCGGTCACAGCCTGATCGTAAATGGGCAGTCGAACCTTCAAATCGTCCCAGATGTGACAGTTCACCGCATGAGAGTCCCAGTTGTAGACCCCTTGCTTCAAGAATGGGACTCCGGACTGATACGGGTTTTCCATGACCACCGTCACGAAGCTGACCCCGGCTTCGACCAAGCGGCGAGCCATCAAAGCTCGTTGGCCCCAGCAGTGGCGACCATAGCGATCGCGGACAGCGTCAGATTCATTCGACAGATCGAAGGCCTTGCGAGCCCGATCACTGGTGATCATGCCGACAGCACGCTGTTGATAGCTGTCCATTGACGACATCAACTTCGAGGCATCGATTTGTCGTTCGATTCGGTCTAGACCGCCCAGCAATTTCATCCGATCATCAAGCCTTTGAGCGACTTGCGCCACGGGAGCAATGTTTGGGACCGTAAAGTTCGGGGCGGTCGGGTCACCTTCGACGTTAAATGGCAGGTAGGCGCTGCCAAGGTACGCGGCACCTTGGGCAAATACGTCGTTAATACGTCCCCCGGGATTCAGGGAGACCTGGTTTGGCAAACCGTTGTTTCGATTTTCACGGCATTTGGCGACGATAGCGCCGGTGGCGGGTGCGTCGTTGACGGTATCGACAGGGGTCACCGGAATACGACCAGTCATCATTCGTTTATGGCCACCCCCGTGATCTGCAAACGTATGGGAGACCGAACGAATGACGTTGAATTTGTCGGCAATCGCGGCATGTCGGGGCATCAATTCGCAGACGTCCAGACCTGGAACCTTGGTCGGAATCGGGTGGAATGCCCCTCGGTATTCCGTCGGGGCCTTGGGCTTCATGTCGTACATGTCCATGTGTGGAGGACCGCCGGGAAGCCACACAAATATGATATTCGTATCGGGATCAATCGGCATCCCCTGCTCTGCCGCATCTGCCCTCAGCTTAAAGAGATCGGGCAAAGCCATGCCGCCGACACCAAGAGCCCCGACGGACAATACTTCACGGCGGGTGAGGGGGCCGGAACAGAGTCTTTTTGAGGAACTCATTGAAGTCTTCCGAAATTCAAGGTGGGACAGTCAAGGCGGGTCAAACCAGATTCCATTGATACGTTACCATCTTATCGAGCCGTTGTGAAGTTTTCTCCAATCCCAAGCGGTTTTTCAGCGATCTCGCCAAACCCGGTGAGTTCGGTGCGGGTCTCATGACCCCGTCAAACCCTCGATCGAAGGCCCTCCTCTTACGCTATAGTTTCCCCTGAATTTCGGGCGGCCGAACAGATTCCGTGGCGGCCGATGGTCGACGGAGCCTTATTGTGGTAAAAAACTCCCCCGACAAATGGTTACATTCCGTGACCCGCTGCCAAAAGCGGCGTTTTGGTACCGAGCGAACTCGGCTTGATCTATGGGAATCTGAGGAAGGAAAGTCTGCGATGACAGTGGCGATCACCGCCGTGAGTGCACGGGAAATTCTGGATAGTCGCGGGAACCCGACCGTTGAGGTCGATGTGGAACTGGAAGACGGCACGATTGGCCGTGCGGCTGTTCCAAGCGGAGCGAGTACCGGGGCTCACGAAGCCTGCGAATTGCGTGACGGCGACAAAGGAAGATACCTGGGAAAAGGTGTCCGTAAAGCTGTTGACAATGTCGAACAGCTGGCCGAAGCCATTATGGACATGCAAGTCACAGATCAGGGTGCGATTGACCGCGCGATGATCGAAGCGGATGGAACTCCGAACAAGTCACGCTTGGGTGCAAATGCGATCCTGGCCTGTTCGTTGGCCTGTGCTCACGCTGCGGCCCGCGTCAGCTTCCTGCCGCTGTTCCGTTACCTCGGTGGTGTCGGTGCGAATACGCTCCCCGTCCCGCTGATGAACATCATCAACGGTGGTGCCCATGCCAACAACGCAATCGATCTTCAGGAATTCATGATCGTTCCCGTCGGTTTCACCACATTCAGCGACGGCCTGCGAGCCGGGGTGGAAACATTCCACAGCCTGAAAAAAGTGCTGAACGACATGGGAATGAGCACCGCCGTCGGTGACGAAGGTGGTTTTGCTCCGAATCTTGAGAGCAACGAAGCGGCTATTCAAGTCATCCTGAAGGCGATTGAAAAAGCTGGCTATAAGCCTGGCGAACAGATCAAGCTGGCCTTGGACTGTGCGTCGACCGAGTTCTTCGACTCCAAGACCGGCCTCTACGAGATGGACGGCAAGAAGGTCAAGGGCGATGAACTGGTCGGGATCTGGAAGTCGTGGTCCGAAAAGTATCCGATCTGCTCCATCGAAGATGGCTGTGCGGAAGACGATTGGACGACATGGAAGCTGTTGACCGATGCCATCGGCAGCAAGGTTCAGCTTGTTGGTGACGACCTGTTCGTAACCAACACCACTCGCCTGAAGCGCGGAATCGAAGAAGGGATTGCGAACAGCATCCTGGTTAAGGTGAATCAGATCGGTTCGCTGTCAGAAACGGTCGATGCCGTTCAGACCGCTTATCGCGCCAAGTACACGGCCGTCATGAGCCATCGTTCCGGTGAAACCGAAGACACGACGATCGCCGACCTGGCTGTCGCCCTGAACACCGGTCAAATCAAGACCGGTTCGGCCAGCCGGACGGACCGAATCTGCAAGTACAACCAGTTGCTCCGTATTGAAGAGTTGCTGGGTAGTGAAGCCCGTTACGGCGGTACGCTGTAATCAATGAGTTGACGTTCTGCGGGACATCCAAAGCCATCCGGCTTTGGATGCCCTCGCGGAATGATTCCCGCCCGTTGGTATCTCTGGCTGCTTGGCCCGAGATTCGAACGAGCAGGAATCGAAATGCGTTGCCAACTGGATCTGTTGCCGGTTTGAAACTTTCGGCGGCTGCCGGCCGTCGGACGTTTGAGTGGAAGCAGCTATCGATGTCCCCGTCGCTCATCACGACCCAGGCTGATTTCGATGACCTTTGCCAGCACATCCGCGAGGCGAAGCTGGTGGCGTTTGATACCGAGTTTGTTTCGGAATACACGTATCGACCGGAACTCTGCCTGCTTCAGTTTGCCACCGCGGAACGATGTGTTGCCGTCGATCCGTTTGAAATCCAGGACCTGAACGCCTGGTGGGAACTGATGGCGGACGACAAGACGACGATCCTGATTCATGGTGGCCGTGAAGAGGTTCGGTTCTGTCTGACATTCGCCAATGCGCCTCCACGGAAATTGTGGGACGTGCAAGTTGCCGAAGGATTGCGTTCCCGTAGCTTTCCGCTGGGGTACGACGCCTTGGTGAAGCGAGTCTTGGGTCGTACGGCTCATGGTCGGGAAACTCGCACAGACTGGCGGCGCCGGCCACTCACAGAGAACCAGATCGAGTACGCCGTTGATGACGTCAAGCACGTGCTCGAGATCTACGACATCCAGAAAAAGTCGCTGACGAAGCTGAAACGCCAGACATGGGCTCAGGCTGAAATGCAGCGGATGATCGACGAGGTTTCGGCAGAACGGGCTCCGGAAAGCTGGCAAAGGTTGCCCGGAATTCACAGACTCTCCGCGCGAGAACTGGCTGTCGTTCGCGAAGTCTATCGTTGGCGAGAATCGGAAGCCGCTGCAAAAAATCGGCCAATGCGCAAGATCTTGCGAGACGACTTGGTACTGGAAATTGCCAAGCGCCGACCAACCAGTGAGGCCGACCTGCTGGCCGTTCGTGACATGAATCGCCCGGAATACAAGAAGGCCGCGGCAGCAATGCTGGCCTGTGTTTCCGAGGGAATTGCCGTTCCGAAAAACCAACTGCCCGTCTTGCCGAAGTCGCTGGATGAAGAGAAGTCACACGATGAACAAGTCGTGGGGCAATTGCTGGGTCTGGCCCTGGCAAACCGCTGTGT